>Ga0209702_10001029_pt1 | contig 56287 bp, 46 predicted proteins | sample FRY01_FD_187210 | JGI IMG/M metagenome (GOLD analysis project Ga0209702, IMG submission 187210) | Freshwater microbial communities from Lake Fryxell liftoff mats and glacier meltwater in Antarctica - FRY-01 (SPAdes) (version 2) | ecosystem: Environmental > Aquatic > Freshwater > Ice > Glacier...
AGAAAAAATCGGAAGGCAAACTTAAAGGAATGCTCGCTGCAATTGTGATCCCAGCAGCTTACATTCTTTGTCTTATTATTTACAAGTTTATCATGGGAAATCCTGCCAACTTCCAGGATGGCAACACAGAACTAAATCCATTACCCGGAAACTATTTGGGAATGATGTATAAAGGTGGTGATATCGTTCCCATCTTAATGTCACTTCTTGTCATTGTAATCACTTTTGTAATTGAGCGTTTTGTCACAGTTAGGAAGTCGCAAGGAAAAGGAAGTATTGATTCTTTCGTGTACAAGATGAGGACTGCTCTATCAAAAGGTGATATCGAAGGTGCTCAAAAAGAGTGCGACATCCAACAAGGCTCTATTGCTTCAGTGGTAAAATCAGGTTTAGGAGCTTACCAACAAATGGCGAGTATGAAAGATCTTGATAAGGAGCACAAAATAGCAACTATTCAAAAAGAAATTGAAGAAGCTACTACGCTTGAACTTCCAATGCTTTCTAAAAACCTAGTTATCATTTCAACGATTGCTTCTATTGCAACTTTAATGGGACTATTAGGAACGGTAATCGGTATGATCCGTGCATTCGCCGCTTTAGCACAGGCAGGTTCTCCTGATGCGGTAGCACTTGCAACCGGAATTTCTGAGGCCCTTATCAATACAGGTTTAGGTATTGGTACATCAGCAATTGCAATTGTATTCTATAATTATTTTACCAATAAAATTGATTCTATTACTTACGGTATTGACGAAGCGGGTTACTCCATTGTACAAACCTTCACAGCACGTAACTAATCAGAAAAAAAATCAATTTAGTTTAACCTAAAAAATAAAGTAGAATGCCCAAAGTGAAGATGCCCAAAAACAGTCCAGTCCTCGACATGACGCCGATGGTGGATTTGGCCTTCCTTCTGGTAACGTTCTTCATGCTTACCACTCAATTTCGTCCTGACGAACCTGTCATCATTGATTCACCATCATCGATTTCAGAAAAAATTCTTCCGGACAAAGCAATGATTGTAAGTATCGACTCTGACAACAGAATCTTCTTTAATCTAGAAGGTAAAGAAATCAGAAAAGTGATGCTTCAACAAATGGGTGATAAATACAGCGTGAAGTTCGACGATGAAGAGATGTTGCGTTTTTCAATCATGACAACTTTCGGATTATCTGTTCAACAATTGAAACAATATTTGCCGTTGGATGAAGAGAAAAGAAAAAGTTTCATGAAGAAAAGTGAAGGAATTCCTTATGATTCAATAAACAATCAATTAGGCGATTGGATTCGCTTTGGTCGACTAGCAGATGCTCAAATTAATGGAGGTATCCAGAAAGAAAAGCAATTGCGATTTGCGATTAAAGGAGATTCACAATCCAATTATACTTCCGTTAAACGTGTCATCGAAATATTCCAGGAAATGAAGGTAAACAGATTTAATCTGATTACAACATTAGAACAAAACCCAAGCAATTAAACGAAATCCAAGAAAATGGCACAAGTACAAAGCAACGAACAGGATTCCGGTAAAGGTGGGAAGCATAAAAAAGTAAGAGCTAAAAAGCAAAGCACTCACATCGATATGACTCCGATGGTAGACCTTGCATTTTTGTTATTGACTTTCTTTATGATGACAACCACTTTTGGGAAACCCAAAACGATGGAAATTAATATGCCGGTAAAACCGGACACTCCTGAAAACCAACAATTGGTTAATAATGCAGTGACAATATTGCTTAGCGGTGATGATAAAATTTATTGGTATTTCGGTGAGTTAAAACCAGAAACATCTTTAACACCTACTGATTATTCTAATGAAGGACTAAGGAAACTTTTCCTTGAAAAAAATAATTTCGCAGTAGATCGTATCAAGCAATTGAGAAACGAAGCATTAACAAATAACATGGCCGATACTACCTTAAAAAGACTAGAGGTAGAAGCGAAAGGAAATAAGCAATCGCTGATGGTACTTGTTAAAGCTGATGACAAAGCAAAGTATAAAAATGTGGTAGATGTTCTTGACGAATTAAATATAACGATGGTCGGAAAATATGCAATCGTTGATTTAGCTCAACAGGAATTCGACTTGATCAATAACGTTAAACCCGGACAATAATTATGGCAAATATTTTCAAACCAAGTTGGGATGACGCCATTAACCCTGCAAGGGCAGAAATGGTGTTTGAAAAGCGCAATAAAGATTACGGTGCCTATGTGCTGCGAACTGAATATACTAAGAATGCATCTCGTGCATTGATCATCTCTTTATCAGTGTTTGCATTATTGATTAGCTTACCGGTCATTATTAAACTGATAGGTGGCGCTGAAGTGAATAAAATAGACAGTGCTGTAGAGGTAACGGTAGAGTTAAAAGAGCCGCCACCGATTGACAAAAATGAACCACCTCCACCTCCACCTCCTCCACCACCACCAACCATTGAGACTGTAAAGTTTACACCTCCAGTTGTAGTGGATAGAGAAATTGAGGACGAAGAGCAACCACCACCACAAGAAGTTTTAAGTGAAACAAATGTTGGCGTAGTTACTCAAGAAGGTGATGACAATGCTACGGAATTACCTCCCGAACAACCTTTCGTAGATCCGGATGCCGGTAAAGTATTCACCTATGTAGAAGAACAACCGACCTTTCCAGGAGGAGAAGCTTCGATGTATGAATATCTACAGAAAAACATTAAATATCCACCACTCGCCAGAGAAAATGGAATTACCGGACGAGTTTATATGACATTCGTTGTTGGTCCAAACGGTGAGATCAGAGATGTAAAAGTTATGCGAGGAATCGGCGCAGGTTGTGACGAAGAAGCAATTCGAGTTGTTAAATCGATGCCCAAATGGAAACCGGGAAAACAAAATGGTCGTTCTGTTAACGTTCAGTTTAACATGCCAATTAATTTTACCTTGAAATAAGTTTAAATATTGATATTAAAGCCCCAAATCAAATGATTTGGGGCTTTTTTTTTGCCTGTTCATGTAACTCAGCAAATCCGGAATTTTGCCTTCTTAACAAATCACATTTCTTATCTTTGCATATGGTCAAGACTCCAATTCTTTATTACTTTACTCTTGCAATGACAGCTCTTTACATTGTTTTGGGTTTATTCTTAATGTTTGCGCCTAATATGGAAGTGTTATTACCGGGTTGGAAACATTGGGTTTTAGGTCTTATTCTCATTGCTTATGCTCTGGTTCGTTTTAAAAGATTAAAAAAATTAAAACAGAGTATGGAACAAAAAGTGGAAAATTCATTTCGAGAGCAAGAGCAATAATTGAAACAATATGCTCAATAAGACAAGAATACAAGAATACAAGAATACAAGAATACAAGAATACAAGAATACAAGAATAAAAAAACAAAAATCCTAGAAAATATATAAGATTCGCGTCATAATTGTTTGCTTAAATAATGAACTTTGAAATAAAACGTTTCCTCTTTAGATTGATTTAAACACAATGAAAAAAATAGTTGCTTATGTAGTTCTGGTTTTAACCTTCAATTCATGTGGAACCGATTTCAACAAACCCTATTCAGATACTCCAACGTCCGGAAAAGTGAAAATCGCAGGCGATGAAACTTTAGAACCATTTTTAAATGCAATGTCTGATACATTTATGGGCTTGTATCGATATGCGGAAATAACGTCTAGCTACAAATCCGAATCAGAGTGTTTCAAAGACTTATTAAATGATTCCGTCAAAGTAATTCTTGCTACAAGAAAACTGAATATCAACGAAGAAAATGTTTTTAAATCGAAGCAATTAATTCCATTTACAACCAAAATCGCCATTGACGCACTTGCCATCATTGTCAACAAAGAAAACAAAGACACCTTACTGTCTGTTCAACAATTGAAGAAGATTTTATCCGGCGAAATTAAAAGTTGGACAGGTATCAATTCGAATTCAACGTATGGAGATATCAGTTTTGTTTTTGATAACAACGGTTCTTCAACCATGCGATTTATAAGTGATAGTTTGATGAGTGGCCAAAACAATTTTCCGGCATTTTGTTTTGCAGTGAAGTCCAATGAACAAGTCATCGATTATGTAGAGCAAAATAAAAATGCGATTGGCGTTATTGGAGTTAATTGGATTAGCGATCGTGATGACCCCAAGATGTTAAGCTTCAGTAAGAGAATTAAAGTTGCTTGGCTAAGCTCTGTAGAAAATCCGGTATATCCAGCTGATTACTTTGGGCCCTTTCAGGCTTATTTATTTACCGGAGATTACCCATTAAAGCGTGAGGTTTACATGATCAACAGAGAAGGAAGAGCTGGTCTTGGCACAGGCTTTGTCTCATTCGCCGCCGGTGAACAAGGACAAAGATTAGTGCGACTTTCAGGACTTTTACCTTCCTCCCCTTTCACTAGAGACATCAAGTTGAATTAAGAATTAAGAATTAAGAATTAAGAATTAGGAATTAAGAATTAAGAATTAAGAATTAAGAATTAAGAATTAAGAATTTATATTAATAGACATGAAAAAAACCACCTTATTCTATTTGTTAAGTTTTTCAACTATTTCCAGTTCTGCTCAATCTTTGAAAGAAGCGATTCGTTTAAATGAAAACGAACAACAAGAGCAAGCTGAATCCATGTACAAGCAGTTATTGTTGAGTGAACCAAATAATGGCACCTTGTATTATTATTATGGAGAAAATTACATTGATGCAGAGCAGCCTGAAAAAGCAATCGAAGCATTCAACAAAGGAATTGAAAAAGATCCTTCAAACGCTTTGAATTTGATTGGCCAAGCAGAAATCAAACTTTTAGCCGGTGATTTATCAGGCGGAAAAATTTTAATTGACAAAGCTATTTTAATGGCGGCTGGTAAAAACGCACTTGTATTTATGGAAGCCGGCGAAGCGTATCTCCTTTACAAAAAAGCGCAAGATTTAATTAGTGCTCAAACTTATTTAGAATCCGCAGTAAAATTAGATTCAAAAAATCCTGAAGTGTACAATTTAATGGGCGATTTATATTCCGAATTAAATAACGGAACCTTGGCCGCTACCAATTACAATAAAGCATTAGACTTGGATAAAAATCAAGTTAAAGCATATTTACATAAAGGACAATTGTATAAAAGAGCTACCAATTATGATGGTGCGATTATTGAATTTGAAAATGCGATTAAAATTGATCCCAACTTTGCTCCTGCTTACCGTGAATTAGGTGAAGTTTCATTCAAGAAGAGACAAGTAACGGAAGCGAAAAATTTCTATAAAAAGTATCTTGAGTTATCAAAGAACAACACCTTTGCCCGTTTACGTTATGTCTTCTTCTTATTTGACAGTGAAGATTTTACTTCTGCGCAAAACGAGTTGAATCTTGTCAATAAAGTTGACTCCAACAATTTATACATGATGAGAATTATGGCGTATGTTGCTTATGAATATGGCGCCAATGATACTGCATTAAAAACCATAAATAAAGTTTTCAGCTTAACAGAAACTGACACCACACGTCGTTTTGGAAAAGATTACGCTTACTATGGTAAAATATTATCTAAGCAAGGAAACGATTCTTTGGCGATGATTTATTTATTGAAAGCTGTTGAAATTGACCCTCGCAATTCTGAATTATATGATGACCTTGCTAAGATGGCTACGAAATCCAAAAACTATGAGCTAGCAGCAAAAACGTATCAAGACAAAATCAATAATGTGGCAAAAGTTATAAGTGCCGATTTTTTCAATTTAGGAAAATCACTTTATTCAATGAAGAGTTTTTCGGCTGCAGACAGTGCTTTCAGCAAGGTGACTGAACTTAGTCCCACTTGGCCTTATGGTTATTTATACAGAGGAAGAGCATTGAGTCAGTTGGATTCAACTTATACCACCTTCGAAGCAATTCCTCAATATGAAAAATACATTGAATTAAGCTCAACGGACACAGCAAGCATCTCTAAGTATAGCAGGGAATTAATCGAAGCAAACAGTTACATTGCAGTTGCTTTTTTACAACAAAAAGATTGCAAAACATCCATCGATTATTGGAATAGAGTATTGGCCATCGATCCTAAAATTCAACAAGCAATTGATGCAATAAAAATCATTAAGGAATCTAAAGATTGCAAATAAACATCATTGCAATTCATAAAAAGGATGAATCCAATTGGAGTTCATCCTTTTTTTATTTTGATCAGGCTTCCATTGAATTATCACTTTCAAATTTAAACCCCAATCGTTTTCCTGTTATGATGGTACTTTGCATGGTGTTAACCATCGCTTGAAAAACAGTAATCTCTTTCATAACATCGAAGGAAGGAACATCTATATCAATATCCAGACTAAAAGTAATTGCATGCTCTACCAAAGATTGCATCGTTGCTTCATCTGTCTTCATCTTAGAAAAATCATTAAAGAGCACACCGAGCTGACGTTTTCCTTCTGCAAAAAAATGTCCGTCTTTATTGACAAAAATTCTTGCTACTAATTGGCCGGTATCATTCTTTCGGTCAAACTTAAAGGAGTCAGATAAAAAATTATAAACGCTAATCATTCCCACTGTAGCTCTGGTTTGATCCGAAGCGACATAACTAGATTTAAAAACCTGATGAGATGAGTTAAAAGCAAAGGCGTTCGTATGCATTATAAAAATCAATAAATCCTCTGCCACTTTAATTTCGGCTTCAAACGTTCCGCGATCTTTGTACTGAATTGTAATTCGCGGTTCTTCTTTATGAATTGCAGAGCGGAGTTCAGACTCTACTTTTTGCAATACAGATTTCAACATGCTTAAAGTAGCGAATGTTTTATCGGTAACATCTTTCGCCAATCCTCCCTTTTCTAAAATTGTATTGATCAGTTTTGTCTTTGCTTCATTCATGATCTTTGATTATTTAGTCAGCTAAAACTTAATAGGCTCGAGCAAAGAGGACTCTTTGGGTCGATGGATTTCCGGTCAAAATACATTTTCCTGCCTCTAATTTATTTCCCAAGGGTATACAACGAATCGTGGCTTTAGTCATTTCTTTAATTTTCTCTTCTGTCTCAGGTGTTCCATCCCAATGCGCATAAATGAATCCTGCTTTTTCATCTAGAATTTTTACGAACTCATCCCAACTATCAGCACGATGCGTATTCTCATTTCTAAAGGTAAGTGCTTTCTTGTAAATATTATCTTGAATTTGACTTAATAAATTTTCGACTTTTAAATCAAGGTCGGTAATTTGATACACACTTTTTTCCTTCGTATCTCTTCTTGCAACTTCGACAGTTCCATTTTCCATGTCGCGTGGACCGACTGCAATTCTTATAGGTACTCCTTTCAATTCATACTCGGCGAATTTCCATCCCGGTTTATGCGTATCTCGTTTATCGTACTTCACAGAAATTCCTTTCGCTTTTAATTTTTTGATAATAGGATCTAGGAATTCAGAAATTTGACCTAGCTGATCTTCCCCTTTATAAATTGGAACAATCACCACTTGAATAGGAGCCAAACGTGGAGGCAATACTAAACCACTGTCATCGCTATGAGACATAATTAGTGCACCCATTAAACGCGTAGAGACTCCCCATGATGTTGCCCAAACAAAATCCTGCTTTCCTTCTTTAGATGTGAATTTTACATCAAATGCTTTTGCGAAATTCTGACCTAAAAAGTGAGAGGTGCCTGCTTGCAAAGCTTTTCCATCTTGCATAAGCGCTTCAATGCAAAGTGTATCTTCTGCGCCGGCAAATCTTTCGTTAGCCGTTTTAGTACCTTTTATAACTGGGATCGCTAAAATATCTTCGGCAAAAGCTGCGTAAACATCAAGCATTTGTTTTGCTTCAGCAATTGCTTCATCCTTTGTTGCATGCGCAGTATGACCTTCCTGCCATAAAAATTCTGTTGTTCGCAAAAACAATCTCGTTCTCATTTCCCATCGAACCACATTCGCCCATTGATTAATAAGAATGGGAAGATCTCTATATGATTGAATCCAACCACGATAGGTATGCCAAATAATGGTTTCAGAAGTAGGGCGAACAATGAGCTCTTCTTCCAATTTTGCAGTTTCATCCACCACTACACCATTTCCATCAGGATCGTTTTTAAGACGATAATGCGTAACGATTGCGCATTCCTTTGCAAATCCTTCGACATGACTTGCTTCCTTTGAGAAAAATGATTTTGGAATGAAGAGTGGAAAGTATGCATTGACATGACCTGTCTCCTTAAAGCGCCTATCTAAGTCCTGTTGCATTCGTTCCCAAATTGCATATCCATAGGGTTTAATCACCATACACCCTCTTACAGCAGATGTTTCGGCGAGATCTGCTTTTATGACAAGATCCTGATACCATTGGGAATAATTATCTTCTCGAGATGTTAGTTGTTCGCTCATATCATTTTATCTTTACAAAGTTTGGCATTGAGTTTGCCTCGCCGGTTCAGCCAGCAAAATTGGAAAACTAGCGTCACATAGCCAATCTATTATTAAACTATTGACACCATAGCCCATCAAATTGTTGGTCTACCACCGAAAAAAAGCAAAATACCATGAAAAAATTAACATTTGCCCTCCTCAGCTTAGCCATAGGCTTCAGTTCATGTTCATCAGGACGAATGGCAAGTCGCGATTATGATGATGTTTATTATTCTAATCGCGATGCTATTGCAGATGATTACAACGGTAGTTCTAACAACAACTCAAGTAATCGAAATAACGATCGTTCGAATGAAAATTCAAACAATCAAAGTTCCGGTAATAACTCTTCACAAAATAACGATAATCAGAATCAAAACGAGAATTCAAATTCTAACGATCGTTTTGGATATGATTCCAATCAAAATAATAACTATTCCACAACCGATCAAGAAGAGCGCGATGGGAATGCTAATGTCACAAACAACTATTATCAAGACGACGATTATTACGACTATGCTTATTCAGCAAGAATTCGTCGCTTTTACCGTCCTTTAGGATGGAGCTATTACGATCCATTTTACACCAACATGTACATGTATGACTACAACCCTTATTCATGGGGAGTAAGTTTGTACTGTTCTTATAATTGGTGGACTCCAAACTACTATTCTAATTGGGGATTTAACAATAATGGATGGAATGCAGGTTTCGGATTTGGACCATCATGGGGTTGGAACAACGGTTGGAACAACGGTTGGAACAACGGGTGGAACAATGGTTGGAACAATGGTTGGCACGGAAATAATCATGGGTATTGGAATGGCTACAACCAAGGATACATGAATGGATACTATGCCGGATTATACCAAGGTTCATTCAATCAAAATTATTTTAACAGTTATGATTCTTATAGTTATTATTATGGACCTAGAGGCGGCGGAAGAAATAACGTAGCAAGCAATGTAGCCGGCGGAAGAAATGTTGGAGAGGTATACGGGAGAAATTTAATTCAAGACTCAAAAAGCCCGCGTTCACAATCTGCTTTTGATGGAGTATCTGCCATTGGTCGTCCAAAGCAACAAATTACTTCCCTTGCTTCGCAAGCGGCTCAACCTTCCAGAAACACCACCAAAAATGAAGCAACAGGAAAACCAAGAATAGTCAAAAATGATTCTGAAGCCATGAGTCCACGAGTTGAACCTAAAAATAATTCATCTGATTTTTCGAATCCTAGAAATACAAATCCGAAAAATGACAAGGGAGAAGTTATAAGTCCAAATCCTACAACGCCTCGAAACAGTAGCAATTCGAATAATAACAATAATCCTAAGCCAACTGACTCTAAAGAGAATTCACCAAGGGATAACCGAGACAACTATACGCCTAAAAATAGTGATCCGAAATCCGGTTCAGGGAATAATAGCAATCCGAAATCAATTGTGCCCAATGACAGAAATGATAGATATCAGCCAAAAGATTCGGATCCAAGATCAAATAACTACAACAACAATGCAACTCCACGCAATACGACTCCGAGAGAGTATAATAATTCAAACTCAAATGATGGTTATACTCCCAGAAATAATCCAGGCATGAGTACTCCTCGTAATAACACTGAAAGTCCAAGAAACACCAGTCCTAAATACGATAGAAAAAGTAACTACTCTAGTCCTAGTCGAGAACAATACAATGCTCCAAAAGAGAGAAATCAAGCACCAAGCAATTCGAGTCCACGTTCTGGAGATGTAAAATCAAACTCAAACAGAAATAGTCCATCTTTTTCTAGTCCTGCACCTTCTAACAATAGAAATTCAGGAAGCGGATCAAGTGGAGGAAGAAATAGAAGATAAAAATTTATTTTTAGGGCTGCAATTAATGAGCAAATGGATGATCCGCCTGGATACCAAATGTCATCACAAATTGCAGCCTTTCTTATTGAACCAAATCCATCAATACCATGAAAAAAACAATTTTCCTATTGCCAATTATATTACTTACCTGTTTTCAGCTTTCAGCACAATCTGATGCTGATGCTTTACGATTTAGCATGTTAAATTATGGAAGTACTGCAAGAACATTAGGAATGGGAAATTCATTTGGCGCATTGGGAGCTGACTTCAGTTCTCTTTCTACCAACCCCGCAGGAATAGCATTGTACAGGAGATCCGAATTCAGTTTTAGTCCTATGTTTTCGAACCGAACCATCCATACAGATTACATTGGTCAGGAAAATAGCGATAACTTTTTCAAATTTTCTTTTGGTAATCTTGGAATAGTTTGGGCTTCGAACAGGTCCAATACGAAATCATCGTGGAAAGGAATGTCGTTTGGAATCGGTTATAATCGAACGAATGATTTTAGCGGAAGGTATACTGCTTCAGCAAGCAATGGAAAAAACTCTTTGCTCGATAATTATCTTGAAAACCTAAGTGGTGTAGATCCGGATGATATTCCCGGAAACTACCCTTTTGACATTGATTTAGCCTGGCAAACTTTTTTAATTGACACTTTCTCTTCAGGAGGGAATGTACAATACTTTAGTGCTTTGCCTTTCGCAGGAGCAACACAAACTAAATCGGTGGAGACGAAAGGTGGACAGGGAGAATGGGATTTTACATTTGGTGGAAATTTTGACGACAAGCTTTACCTAGGTTTAACATTAGGAATTACCTCGATCCGCTACTTAGAAGAAAGTACCTGGGAAGAAAAAGATACAGAAGATACGATTCCCTTTTTTACGAGCTATCAATACAACCAAGACTTAAAAACCAGTGGTAGCGGTTTGAATTTAAAATTCGGAGCTATCTATAGACCTACCGATGTTATTCGATTAGGACTTGCTATTCACACGCCTACTTGGTATACTTTGGTAGATGAATATTCCACATCGATTAAAACTGATTTACAAGATGGAAATATACGTTCCTATGCAGGACCAACATTTATTCCCTTTGACTATAATATCACAACTCCTTTTCGTGTCTTAACAAGCTTTGGTCTTATATTAGGGAAACAAGGGCTCTTCAATGTAGATTATGAATATTTAAACTATAACCAAGCGCGAATAAAACCTGTTGACAGAAGTTTTACTGCAGATTTTAATCCTGTAAATAATGCTTTGAGAAAAAAATATGCAGGATCGCATAACATCAGAGCCGGCGTTGAATTCAGAGTAGAGCAATTACGTTTCAGAGCAGGAGGTTTTTACTCCACTTCTCCTTTTCATGTAGACTACAAAGATTCTAAAGAAAATGATTTAAGTCGTTATGGCTTAACTACAGGATTTGGATTCAGAGAGAAAAAATACTTTTTTGACATTGGATATTCTTGGTCACAGCAAGGTTCATATTTGCAGCCTTACACCCTTTCAAATCAAAGTACGGAAGGTATTACCTTCAAGCAAACAGACAACAGAGTCTTGATGACTTTCGGCTTTTTGTTTTAATACTATTGATTAGTATGAATTTCGAGTCTTAAAAATTAGTTTTCTAATACTCGAAATTTTAAGTCATCAATCCAAATATTTTCATGTGCAGAATTCATAAAATAGATAGACACTTCATCATCTGGCAAAATAGTCTCGGCTAATTTATATCCCACATAAAAGGAAGACCAGCTTTCATTTTTATCTTGAAAATCCTTCAGTTGAACTCCACGCCAGAGAATATTTTCACCTTTTCTAGCAATTGATATGACGAAAATCAAGTCCTTCAATTCTCCTATCGAATGAAACTTACAGGACGCCTGATATACTCTCCCTTTAGCAAATCCAATATTGTTGGCACTCGCTCTAAAGGTTGAGCTGTATTCCTGTTCTGATTTCAAAAGCATCGACCATTTCCCATTAAAAAAAAGGCTGTCATTTCTGAAGCCTGCATCATCCGGCCAAACCACTTCTTCAAAATCATTTTTCATTTCAAACAAGACTTCAGCTGTTTGGGCTCTATGCAACAAACTATCTTTTGAAAAAACCATTACTCCCGCATTATAGAATTGATCATTCTCGACCACATAAGGAAATTTTTCTGCAATAATCATTTCCACTTCAGGTGCATGATAATTATTTGACCAAGCATGAATCATTGTTGTGGCCTGTGATGTATCGACAATACTCTTTAATTCTATAAATTGCTGTGCGCGATTGCATAAATATTGAGCAAACTTAGGTGAGTCATTGTACCTGTCGGAATAATAATGTATGTAATTCGGATTAATTACATTCACAGTAGCTATTGTTTTTTCAGAACCATATTTCTTGTTATACTCTGCAATTTTAACGGCCACATCTTTAAAGGGTGCAAAAAATTGTGTAGAATAAAACTGCTTATCAAAAATTGTACTATATGAAGTCAGCACTAATGTTGTAAAAACAAAAACCAATTTCATTTTTTTTGAATACTCTTGTCCTACCCATGAAAAAATGAAAAATAATAAGCAAGGGAAACTAAACAATAAAATAGAATACTGAAACACAGGATTATTAAAGATGGAATAGAAATAAGCGATTAAGGCAGGAACACTAAATAATATTAAAATAAGAGTATGTTTTCTATTCCATTTCAACTTTGTCTTTTGAGTAAAACCAGCAAGGCCAACTAATGCCAATAATAAACCCAACAAAATCGCGCTGTCATTAAAACAATACAATACATAATTCCACAATGCATCTTTACCAGGTGCGCCAAGCCATCCTTCATCACCGCCCAATCCTCCAATACTAAACTGATGAGTAAAAACATCCAAATTAGGAATGTAAATTAGAAACATAAGTAGACCGCAAGCAATATACTTTAGTCTATGCTCTTTTCGGATTAACAGCAAGCCCGACAAACCAACGATAGCGGCGAACAAAAAACTAAAATAATGTGTGTACATACATCCAACACCGGCTACAACAAATACAAAAGCGTATTTCCATGTCCATGCTTTCTCATTCCAAATAATTTTCGACCATGCAAATAAAATCAGCAAGCTAAAAAACAAACCGGGGCTGTAGGGTCGTGCCAATTGCGAATATAAAATAGGAAACTCAAGAGCCACGAATACAGAAGTTGCTAGAAGCGCAGGAAAGCTTCCAAATAATTTCTTCCCAACTAAATAAAACAAGATAATCGACAAAATTCCAAGTATTACAAAAGGCAATCTCAGCATGGTTTCTCCTACTCCAAAAAGGCCGGTCCAGATCCATAAAAATGATTGAACTCCAATAGGGTGCATATCATTCAACTTCACCCCTTGCTCAATCATCTGCCCAAAAGAGGTAAAATTCAATCTGGTAATTGCACTTAACTCGTCATTACTCAAGGACCAATCATTGTAATTATAAAAACGAAATGCAGCTCCAATACATACGAGGACAAAAGCAATTCTATCTTCAAAGGACCAAGTTTTCATGCTTCAATTAAGATCGACGTTGACACATAACTTCATAAAGCACCATACCTGTTGCCACTGAAACATTAAAGGAAGAAATAGAACCTACCATAGGCAATTTTACCGAATCATCGCATCGTTTTATGTATTCATGAGAAACACCATTCTCTTCACTCCCCATAATAATCGCCAAAGGCCCTGTAAGATCTTTATCGCGCGCCATTCCATCAGCTTTCTCAGAACATGCAACTATTCTCACACCACATGTTTTTAAATAGTCAATTGTTTCCTTCAAATTATCCTCACGACAAACCGGCAAATGATGCAAAGCACCCGCACTTGTTTTTACGGCGTCACTATTAATTAAAGCAGATCCTCTTGAGGGTATAATTATCGCGTTAACACCGGAGCACTCTGCAGACCTTGCAATAGCGCCTAAATTCCTGGTATCTGTAATCCGATCAAGAATCAACAACAAAGGCGTTTTACCCGATTCAAAAATGCCTGGCAAAACATCTTCTGTTTTATAATAAGTAACTGTAGATAAATAAGCAATGACTCCTTGATGATTACTTCTTGTTAATCGATTTAATTTTTCTGAAGGAACCGATTGAAATTGCAAACCGGCATCTTCAATCGCAGTTTTTAATTCGCGAGCCAATGGGTTATTTAATCCATGCTGAATAAAAATTCGTTCGAATTCTTTTCCTCCATGAATGGCTTCTAAAACAGCGCGTGTTCCGTAAATTAATGTTAAATCACTTTCCTCTTTAAACATCTTCTAATTAATTTTCATTTACAATTCTTCCCATTCGCCACTGGTCCACCGCAAGATACCATATATTCTCATAAACCGGTTGACGAATCAATGCATAATCATTCTCGGTAAATGGATTATTCATTTTCCGAAAGATGAAAAGCACATCCGGAAATCCATTCAATCCGGAGTAAGTCCACTGTTCGGTTTCATCATCACGATAAATAGAGATGGGTTGGCCGAATATCAAATATATCATTCCTCTATCTGTTTTCCATCCTTCCATGTAAGAAGTAAAAGAATTATTTGCGTCTTGAACTCGATTATAATATTCACGAATTAGCATGCGAGCACGATCGGGCGACCCTCCAACATCCAACCAAAAATTATCTAATTCCGCCTTTTTATCTTGAGCCTTCATCAAATGCAAATACTCTTTTCGCGTTGTTAGGTATCGAGTGGCTTCAATTAAATGTTCTGCTTTTGTTACGCGGGGGAAATCTGAATCAAAACTAAATATTGTAAATCCGCTCGATAAATTTGTGTCGGGTTGCAGGTAATAAATACCTTGCCTATTTAAATAAATACTATCCCAATCACTTTCATACAAAAGAAATAAACTATCCGACTCCATTCTAAATTTCTCATCCTCTATTATTCGGAAAGGCAATGTGGCCAGAGGAAAATCTCTAAAATAACATCTCACCCATAAATTTTTCATTCCGGGAAAGTAATTATCAATCGAGATGACACTTGAGCTAGGAACTGAATTAGAATAATAAATATTTCCCAGTTCATTTTTCAATAAAATATTTTGTGATGAAAATTTTGAAGCAGGTTTAACAACAACGCTTCGAATTGATTCTGATCCGCGGTGAATATCTCGAAAAATCAATCGCACAATAGCTCCTCTTTTAACTACAGCAGGAAGTAAAATACTTCCTTGTATAGTTTTTTGAGCGGGCTCTGCATTAAATTCAAAAATGTATGAGCCTGTATCAGATGGTATTGCCGATTTATAAGTTTCAAAAATCGAATAGTTCACTTTCAATTTGCATGAAAAAACGTTAGCACTATTCATGAACAATAAATCCTTTCTATCTGAAGAGAACAAAATGAAAGTAGAATCTTCATTGGAGCTAAACACTATTGATTGCGGAGAAAATACCTCCTTTTGGGGAAAATACTGAGTGGCCAAATTATCATTGCTCAATTTTGAACCTGCCTTACATCCGAATAAGAACAACAACATCACCAATAAGCCATTCCATTTACCTACCAAAGATTTAGTTGATAAATTAAAATATATGCAAATTGCTTCCAACATACCAGATTTATAAATTAGCATTTAAGCTTAAACTGTTCTCGTCTTCGTCCTCGATATCTTCTGTACGATCAATTAGTTTTTGGTTTACTTGTTTAGATGTTTTAACTCCCAACTTCTTCAAATTCTCGACTCTGGAAATCAAATTCCCTCTGCCCAAATGCAATTTGTTCATGGTATTCTCGTAAGCACCTTGCGCATCGTTCATTTTCTTTCCTACGTTAATCATATCATCAACAAGTGAAGCAAATTTATCATAAAGATCACCTGACTGACGAGCGATTTCAACAGCATTTTTATTTTGATACTCGAGTCGCCATATACTCGCAATAGTTCGCAAAGTCGCTAGTAGCGTTGAAGTGGTAACTAGAACAATATTTTTTTCAAAAGCTTCATTGAAAATTTCGTTGTCACTTTCAATAGCCAATGCAAAAGCAGGTTCAATCGGAATAAAAAGCAACACGAAATCCAAGGTATTGATTCCGTGTAAGGATTGATAATTTTTTGCACTTAAATCTTTTATGTGTTTTCGAACTGAAGCCAGATGTTCTTTAAGCGCCAAAGCTTTTAGCATTTCATCTTCTTCGCTGCAGAAACGCTCATAGGCAATAAGGGAAACTTTAGCATCGACAACAATACTTCTTCCCTCCGGCAAACTAATAATCACATCCGGTTGAAAACGTTTGCCATCTTCTGCAAGAAGACTAGTTTGTACAAAGTATTCCCTACCCTTTACTAATCCTGATCGTTCTAAAATTTTCTCTAATATCATCTCTCCCCAATTCCCTTGAGTTTTTGCTTGACCTTTCAAAGCACTCACTAAATTTCGAGCTTCATCACCTATTGATTTATTTAAACTCTGCAACTGACCCAACTGCTCTTTCAGGGATTGGTTTTCTTTTATACGTTCTTCATGGGTCAATCGAACCTGCGTCTCAAACTTTTCAATTTTATCTTTAAGCGGATTCAAAATGTCATCCAACTTCACTTTATGATCTTCTTGAATTTTTTGAGAATTCTTCAGAACAATATCTGCTGCGATGGCACTAAACTGTTCTTTCATTTGAACTCTAATATTTTCCAACTCATTCTTGTGTTCCGTAAGCCTTTGCTCCAAAGCAGAAGTTTGCGTTTCGGATTTAACTCTCAACGCATTTGTTTCGCTCAATTCAATTTGCAAAACCCTAGCATGATCTTCTGCTTTTAAAACAGATCTACGCATATCTTCAATCTGATGACTAAAAACGGCTTTATCCTTTTCCACATTCATCAACAAAACATTCGCATTTGATAGATCCTTTTGCAATCGACCCTTTAAATAGAGCCAAACAAGCAATGCACCCAACAAAATTCCAGAGAATAAATACAATAATTCCATCATCAAACAAAGATAATAAATGCTACACAGAGAAGGATTAAATGGAAGAAGGGAAAGAAGCTAATAATTAATACTCAGGCAATGACTCCATAAATTCAAAAGCCACATCGGTACGTTTCAAACAATAATGTTCATGCCCGTTAGTCAACATCAAGTAAGACACATCCAGTGTGTGATTATATCTGGCAGCTTGCAAGAAAGTATCTTGAGAAAGTTTAACATGTGGCGCTTTGCATTCAGCTATTAACCAGGGCTTCGCGGTTTTATCATAAACAACAACATCCGCTCTCTGAGTCAAGCCATTCACTTTCACCATTTTCTCAATGGCAATTAATGCCTCTGGGTATTTATATACATCGGTCATAAATCGAATTAAATTTTGTCGCACCCATTCTTCGGGAGTCAATGCCACAAATCGCTTCCTAATTGAGTCAAAAATTTGTTTACTTTGCCCATGCTCACGAACTCTGAAAGAAAAATCGGGAAAGTTCAAATGTTCTGGTATAAATTCATTCATTGTTCAAAATTATAAATCTAAACGGGAAGATCTCATTTTAATCCAAACCATTCATAAAATACATGAAAAGCAAGAAAGAAATCGTTGAAAACTGGCTTCCGCGCTATACCGGAGAGAAACTCGAAAAATTCGGGAAATACATATTACTTACTAATTTTCAACTTTATGTAGATTTATTTGCAGAATGGCATAAGGTAAAAATAGTTGGAGCCGACAAACCTATGTCTTGTGCTACAGCGAAGGGGATCACCATCATAAATTTTGGAATTGGAAGTGCAAATGCGGCAACCATCATGGATTTATTGAGCAGTATAAAGCCGAAAGCTGTGTTGTTTTTGGGTAAATGCGGGGGATTAAAAAAGAAAAACAAAGTAGGAGATTTAATTCTTCCCATCGCAGCCATTCGTGGAGAAGGAACCTCGAACGATTATTTCCCGGCAGAAATTCCGGCTCTTCCGGCCTTTAGTTTACAAAAAGCAGTATCCACAACCATTCGTAATTTTAATAAAGATTATTGGACTGGAACAGTCTACACTACTAACAGAAGGGTATGGGAGCATGATAATGAATTCAAAAAATATTTGACCAAGCTACGTTGCATGGGAATTGACATGGAAACCGCTACTATTTTTATCACTGGTTTTGCCAACCAGATTTCCACGGGTGCCTTACTTTTAGTTTCAGATCAACCGATGGTTCCGGAAGGAATTAAAACCTCGGAGAGTGATACGAAGGTAACAAAGAGCTATGTTGAAGATCATATTAAGATTGGCATTTCTGCTTTGAATGAATTAATTCACAATGGAAATACAGTGAAGCATCTCAAATTTTAAATCATTGATTAAAGAGAATGGCCCAGAAGACACTTGAAGACATTAAAAGGGATTTAAAAAATAAAATTTACTACCCTGTTTATTTATTACAGGGAGATGAGCCTTATTATATTGATGTAGTTACTGAAATGTTGGAAAATTCAGTTCTCGATGAGATGGAGAAAGAATTTAATCAGACAGTCATCTACGGGAAAGAGTGCGAGATATTAAATTTAATCAGTACAGTAAAACGATATCCGATGATGTCGAATTACCAGGTGGTTATTGTTAAAGAAGCACAAGAAATAAAATCATTTTTCCCAAAGGGGAAATCTAAATCAGAGGATTCGACAGAAGAAAAGGGAGATAGCACACCACTAATAAATTATTTGACTCAGCCTCTCTCCTCAACGCTTTTAGTTTTTTGTGTTAAATACAAAACCTTAGATAAGCGCGGGAAATTATTCAAAGCCATTGAAAAAAATGGAGTTGTTTATGAGACGAAAAAATTGTACGATGATAAATTGCCTAAGTGGATAGAGAATTTCTTGGCTGAAAAAGGAGCTAAAATTACTCCCAAAGCTTCGATCCTGATGGCAGAGCACTTAGGAAATGACTTATCAAGAATCGCGAATGAATGCACCAAGTTATTGGTAAATATCAAAGCAAAAGAAACCATTGATGTGAACCATGTAGAGTTGTATGTTGGAGTAAGTAAAGACTTCAATATTTTTGAACTTCAAAAAGCTTTAGGTAAAAAAGACTTGTACACCTGTATAAAAATTGCAAACTACTTCGCTGCCAACCCGAAGAATAATCCTATTCAAGGAACAATTGCGATGCTGTATTCATACTTCAAAAACATATTGATTTTCCATTCTTTAAATGACAAATCGCGAAACCATGTAGCAGCGGCATTAAAAGTAAATCCTTTTTTTGTTGATGATTTTTTTACTGCCGGCAAAAATTATAGTCCGGAACAAGTTGAAAACAACATCAGCATACTCCGAGAATTTGATTTGAAATCGAAAGGTGTTGGGGCGAGTGGTGTAGGAGATAAAGATTTCATGAAAGAATTTGTTTACCGATTAATCAACTAAAAATTGAGCAGTCACAAAATAAATATTTCAGTCGTTTCGTATTTAAACGCACGTCCATTTGTTTATGGCTTAGAAGAGAAATTAGATACCAATACATTCATTCTATCGAAAGACATTCCATCTGTTTGCTCGGAAAAACTCATTAACAACAGCGTAGACATTGGGCTTATTCCTGTAGCGACAATACCAAAATTAGCAGAATCACATATTATCACTTCCTATGGAATAGCTTCCTTTGGAAAGGTAGAATCTGTAATTCTTGTAAGTAAAGTTCCACTGAAAGAAATTCAACAAATCACTTTGGATATGGAATCAAGGACTTCTGTTTTGCTGGCTAAAATCCTTGCTAAAGAACTTTGGGAAATTCATCCTGAATGGATCCTTGAAAAGCGCAACAGCGATTCAGATAATTTAGATCAGGCCGAAGCGGCAGTAATTATTGGAGATCGTGCATTGAAGTACAAATCAAAATTTTCATTTGTGTATGATTTATCAGAAGGTTGGAAAGAATTAACCGGACTTCCTTTTGTTTTTGCGGTTTGGGTAAGCAATAAAAAAATAAGACCTGAATTCATTCAGGACATTGAAAATGCGCTTGAATACGGAGTAGGAAAAATAGATGTTATTCTACAAACAGTAAAATCCGAACATTCAGCATTGGATGTGAACACTTACTTAAAAGAAAGAATAAAGTATAAAATAGGAGAAGAAGAGAAAAAGGGAATGAATTTATTCCTTGAGAAAATCAGAGCAATTGCATAGAAAAATTAAGCTCTGTTATTTCCATCAAAATCAAACAATCGATCGGTATCATCAGATACTTTTCTAATTAGTTGCATTTGACTTTTTGTTAACCCTTTTGAAGTAGTATTTACCTGTGCATTTACCTTATCACTAGCAGCAGTAGATTTTTTCTTGCTCGGCATCAATCGAACCATCAGTTCATTCACAAAAGTCAACCGTTCGGCAGGCTCCAATTGATTCAACAACACTTTCATTTGCACGATACAACGGTTAAGATTTTGTATTACCTGGATTTCAGATTCAGTTTTCATGAATTACATTTTCCTGATTTTACGTGGATGCCTATGAAATGTTTCAAGACATAAAATCTTCTGCTAAAAGAGATTCTTCCATGCTCGCTTTTTTAACTTTCGGCCATGTGAAAATGAAAGTAGCACCTTTTCCTTTTTCAGATTCCACCCAAATTTTTCCACCTTCTTCGTCGATAATCTTTTTAACAATAGCCAGACCTACGCCACGCGATTCAACTTCATCACGAGCATTCAGTGTTTGAAAAATCACGAAAATCTTTTCATGATATCGCGCTTCAATACCGGGACCATTATCTTTTATAAAAAACTTCCAGTCATCGCCTACATCTTCACAACCGATTTCCACTTGAATATCTTCTTTGTCATTATACTTAATTGAATTGTGAATTATATTCAAGAAAATTTGTTGCAACTTTACTCTTTCCGCCTTCATTTGCGGCATATTATCACGAATGTTTATCACCGCATTGTTTGGAGCGCCAATTAAATCGATCGACTCACGAACCAATTCATTCACATCAAATGGTTGAAGTTCTCCGACTTTTTTACTTGCCTTGGTATAATCCAAAATACCATTTATCAAACCTTCCATTCGAACCACACGACCTTTTATTGTATTGAAGTGTTCGCGCACTTCTCCAGGCAAACGTTCACCCATATCTTCTTCAATCCATCCTGTTAAGTTACCGATAGCGCGAAGTGGAGCTTTCAAATCATGAGAAACGACATAAGCGAACTTATCCAATTCAGAAATTGTTTTTTCAAGATTCTTCATATAGCGATTCATCTTCTCCTCTGCCAACTTCCTCGGTGTGATATCACTTTCGATATAGATGTACCTTGCTTCTTCATCGTCCTCTGAGGCAATTGGAGTCATGGTAATTTGTGTCCAGAAAGGATTTCCGGATTTTTTATACTTTAACAATTCACAACTAAATGCTTCATGGTTAGAAATGGCAGCATTCAAATCATTTATCGTTTCTTGATTTGATTTCTTTCCGGTTAAAATTTCATGCGGGTTTTTCCCAACAATTTCGTCAAATGAATAACCCGTCAAACGTACAAATCCATCATTCACCCATTCTGCCAAACCCAAACTGTTTGTAATAATAATTGCATTATCAGCCTTACTTGCAACGATAGAGAGTTTGTGCAACTCTTTATTTTTTTCGCGTAATTCATTTCGCTGTTCAGTGATTCGCTCTATCACAACATTTTTTCCACTTTCCAAATAATTCATCTGAGCAGAGAGAATCAACATAGCCAGAAAAAAAGTAGTGAGGTAATCGATATTTATTAATTCAGAAGTATCACCAATTAAAGCATACGAAATTAAATCAGTATACTCAGTGGCATACCAGAAGAAAACTATGTTCGCAGCTATCAATCCAAATACAATTTTACCTGCGAAATTTCCGAGTAACATATATCCCAACAACATAATGCCGGCCATGTACATAATGGCTGATGCGCGGATACCGCCCGAGTAATAGGAGATAATGTGTAAAGTTGCGAAAGCTCCGAGTACAATTACATAATATGCTAAGCGATGTCTTTTATGATAAGGCAGACAGAAAAAGTTTGCAACTAGTACTAAACCAAGAATTCCTATAAGGATACCCGAAAAATTTCCAACATCTACAACGAACCATGCTTGGAAGAAGGCATAAAAAATTACTGCCGCTGCAGTAATCGTGGTCGTTCTAAAAAGTCGATATCTCTGACGGGCGATTAAGTCATCAGCCGGGATGCTTTGATGATACGCTTCACTATGTTTAAATATATTCAAGTATTGCATTTTAAGATTAATTCTAATTTCTTTTTTGTTTGTTAGAATAATTCTACATTTGACCAAATTGAAGATCGAGGTTTATACTGATGATGTTTACGAGGATCAGCTTTAGTTGTTACAGTGAAATAAAAATTAAAGACTATGAGCGAGCAAGCGATAACTATCCTTCATGTAGAAGATGACCAAGTTGATAAAATGGTTATTGAGCGAGTGATTAAGAAACTAAAGCTCACGAATACATTATTACATGCTTCCAATGGAGAAGAGGCATTGGATGTCCTGAGAGGAACCAATGGAAAAGAGAAGCTTGAAAGTTTGCCCCAAGTCGTTTTATTGGATATCAACATGCCAAAAATGAATGGTCTTGAATTTTTAAAAGAGTTGAGAAGTGATCCTGCCTTAAAACATATTAGTGTTTTTGTATTAACTACATCCAACGATGATTTTGACAGGAAAGAAGCTTACGATTACAATGTAGCGGGTTATTTAGTAAAGCCAGTTGACATCGGCCAGTTTGAATTTACTTTCCAGACACTATCCGATTTCTGGAAGATTTGCGAGTGGCCATAAAAGCGAAAGATTTATTACAAATTGTACATTTATAATAAATCCTTGCATTTTAACTAATGTCTTTTTAGAATTTTTGTCCGCGATCCATTTTAAAGAAACGTGAGATTTCCTTTGTTGAAGTTCCTGTATCTACCATTGCACTTGGCAATTGTTGCGCTATTTCATTTAACAAACCATTGATATCTTCCTTGTTCATATGGAGCGACAATGGAATTCTCATACCGGTATTGTTATAAGAAACACTTGGGAACACAGACAAATTCACATAGTAGCCATTGTTCACCAAACGACTCACCATATTATAACCCATTTGAGGTTTTCCAAGGCAAACAAATTTTACCGGTGAAATATCATCTGAAAAAAGTGGGATTTCCAGGAGACGTGCTGTTTGATTGAAATACTTAATTCTATCCTGCAAGTTTTTCTGCATCACATAAATTTCAGAGGAAAGGTGAATCTTTGCAGATGCAACGGCAGCCCCTAATATTGGAGGCGGGATTTGAATGGAGAAGATTGAAGTTTTGCCATAATCATGCACACGGCGGTATTCCTCTTGATTTGGAAAAACCATCACACCACCACTGGCGCCAAAAGCTTTTCCAAGGGAAGTAGAGAGATACAATCGATTGTGTTTTGGGACTTGACTTAAGACAAAGCCGGCGCCATTTTCTCCAGAACAACTCATCCCATGAGCATCATCAATATATAAATTGAGTTGCTCATGAATGTCCATTAATTTCACGATGTCCTTTACGGGACAAAGGTCACCAAACATGGAATAAACTCCATCCGACAAATACCATATTTTACGATGAGTCAAACTTAGTTCTTTAGTGCGCTCTTCTAAAACATCGAGTCGGTTATGCCGAATTACTTCCACATGAATATTTCGCTCTTTTAATAAGGAAACTGCCATTTGCACACTTGAATGCACACTCACATCCATAATAATTGCATCGTCATCACCAACTAAAATGGGTAGATTACTCAAATGACCCAAAGTGGTGGTATTGAAAACTGCTGCCGGAGCATCAAAAATTCTTGACAACTTCTCTTCTAATTCTCCATAAAGCGGGGAAGAAAGATAAGATCGGGAAGAGGAAAACTGTACGCCGAAACGAGTGATAGCATCAATTGCGCCCGCCATTAAACGCTGATCAAGATCAAGACCGAGGTAACTACAGGAGCTGAAATTCTTCAACTTCTTTCCCTTTAGGGTGACATGACGACCATCTAATTCATCGTCTTCAATAGTCTGTAAAATAATGCCCAATTTCTTTCCAGAAATTGAAACTTCATCTAGTAATTCGAGAATCTGTTCGTGCTTACTTTTAACACTGTTTCCGACTTCCATAAGTATTTTCTAAGGTTTTAATCGAACGGACAGGTACATAGAAAGCAACCGCGTCGAGTGGTCTAAAAATACTCGAGACATTCAAAAGTATTTGCTCATAAACAGCCAGTTATCAACCAACCAGTGTTAATTGAAAAAAGAAATACCTAACAATTTATTAATGCAAAAAAATAATCCTAATCCTTCTAATTTACTTTCGCTGTTGAACTCTCGGAGGCCAGTTTCAATTCAAAACCATTATTGCGTATATCCCCAAGAGTTACTTTACAACTATTACCTACAACAAAATCTTGAGATAAATTTAAGACTTGAGAAGTACTAGCTTTATTGACAATGAGCTTTGCCACCGTCTTATTATTTGGGTAGGTTTCAAACACACCTGATTCTTGAGGATTAGAAGCAGTATAATAATAGTAAGTTGCGCCTGAATGAAATAATCTTTTAGCCGTTTGAATATTTCCTTTTGCTCCTTTCGAATAAATACCTTCACTGTGACCAATTGCGAGCACGGCATTTTCTAAAAGAGTAAAGGTTCCTTCTCCTTTTACAATAACCTGCTCACAAAAGAACTCGGCGTCTTCATTAATTTGAAGAGATCTGCCTTGCGAGATCTCGCCAAAAACTTCTCCTTTTAAAAGTACGCTATGCTTAGCGGCAACTGTAACATTTCCTAAGGCTACTTTACAAAGAGGCTTTTGAATCCAACGGCTCGTTCCAGGTCCTGACATAACAAATTCTGATGTTATACTTTTATCGGTAGCAAAGACTCCATTCAATAAAATCACATCTCCCATCACCTGCATTTTCATTGCAGTTCCGGTTTTATTGCTGGTGCTTTTCACGTCATTAAACACTCCACCTTTTACAATAAAATCTTCGGCAACTGAACATTCCAAAATTCCATTAGAAGCTCCATAGAAATTACCACCGGCCATGATAAAATTTCCGCCAATCGACAATTTATTATTTCCTTTAAAATAAATTCCACTGTTTTCACTTCCTGTTTTACGAATTTCAAAATCACCTTGAATATGCTCTATCATTCCACCCAAGTCTTCTGTTAAAACCTCGGATGCATCCAAGACTAAATTACCAAAAAAGATTTCAGGACGAAAAGTATTTGGGCCATATTTAAAAAACAATTGTGTGGATCCGGGATTCAATTTATTTGATTGGCCCGGAAAACAACCGGTGCTATTATGAATATACATCGCTCCATAATCCATGTGAAATTCATTGAACGAATAGAAGTCATTGATGCATGTATCCATTTGAACAATTCCACCGAAGGCCACATACATTGCATTCAATCTAAGCGGAGATGTTATTCGCAGTTCTCCACCTTTCTCCACCACTAATGTTTGAAGATTGGAACCGGTACTGCTAATCATGCGATGTCCGGCCTGAATAAAATAACTATTTCGCGCCTCCGACATTTGACGAGGCGGAGTTCCCGAACCATCTCTTTTTGAATTCCAGGAATTCACTTTATTCAAAGAAAAATTTCCCATTGAATAATAAGGATTATTATTTTGCACAAATCTTTTTCCCATTGGATCTCCAACCACTGGAAGATAAGAGATGGCACCGATGCGAATTTCTTTACAAACAGCATCCACAATTCCCGGTGTATTTGAAGCTTCTGCTTTCACATCAAAAGAAAGCCAGAAAAAGTTTTTGCCCGGCAACAATGTTTGGCTAGCAGAAAACACAAATGGTTTCTCGTCGATGGTTGGGATCGTAGAACCAACAGTTTGCTGAACCGAAAACGATGGATCATTTCCTGTATACCAGAGTCGGGCATTTTCAATATTTAATTCAATGGGAAGCGAAGTTCCTGTTGCGGCGAAAGTGAAAGAATTTATTTTTACCGGAGTTCCTTTTCCGCTTGTTTCAACAACAACACCAATAATTTTTTGATGAATACTTCCGCGTAAAATGCCGGTAGTATCTTGTATGGATGTGGCTTGTTTAAAAGTCATAGAAGTTTGTGCACGACCTTCCTCTCTTTTTGTCAGATTAAAAACGACAATGAGCAATACTACCAATCCGGTAATTGCTGTCATTGTTGCTACTAAAGTTAAACGCAGCTTATTTTTTACAGCTGTTTGTTGACGTAAATTTTTCTTTGCCATGATGGACTTCCAGTTTTATACCTGTTTTATACTTCATTAAAGCAGGAAAGTTGCATCAAAGGCAATAAGTGCATCTAGAAAGAAAAGACAAAAAAAATGAATTATTAAAAAACCCGACCTAAAAAGATCGGGTTAACTGTCATGTATTTAGGACTTAAAGATTTCCTCTTAGAGCTTGTTCTCTTTCGATGGCTTCAAAAAGCGCTTTGAAGTTTCCTTTACCAAAAGACTTAGCTCCTTTTCTTTGAATAATTTCAAAAAACACCGTTGGACGATCCTCCACAGGTTTTGTAAACAGCTGAAGAAGATAGCCTTCATCGTCCCGGTCTACTAAAATACCCAGTTTCGCCAATTCGTCCATATCCTCATCGATTTTACCAATTCGCTTTTTCAAATCATCATAATAAGTCATTGGCACTTGCAGAAACTCCACTCCTCTTGCTTTTAACTTCGTCACCGTATCGATCACATCACTTGTTGCGATGGCGATATGCTGCACTCCGGCACCATGATAAAATTCCAGGTATTCATCAATTTGTGATTTCTTTTTTCCTTCCGCAGGTTCATTGATCGGGAACTTCACATATCCGTTACCGTTAGACACTACTTTTGACATTAAGGCTGAATATTCGGTGCTAATATCCTTATCATCAAAAGTGAGGATCATCTTAAAGCCCATCACATCTTCGTAAAACTTCACCCAATCATTCATCTTACCGAGCTCCACGTTTCCTACGCAATGATCGATGTATTCTAATCCGACAGATTCAGATTTAAAGGAAGATGATTTCGCCTGATAGCCTGGTAAAAATGCTCCTTTATAATTTTTACGTTCTACAAACTTATGAATCGTTTCGCCGTAGGTATGAATCGCTGAAATTTTTACTTCACCAAATTCATCTGAAATAGTTGTTGGTTCCTGATGTGCTTTGGCGCCACGAGACATTGTTTCATAAAAAGATTTTTCAGCATCGTCTACCCATAGAGCAAGCACCTTCACTCCATCGCCGTGTTTTGCAACATGACGGGTGATTTCATGATCTGGTTGAATGGCGGTTGTTAAAACGAAACGAACTTTTCCTTGCTGCAACACATAAGAAGCGCGATCACGCACTCCGGTTTCAGGACCCGCATAGGCAACTAGCTGAAAACCAAAAGCGTGTTGATAATAATAAGCAGATTGTTTGGCATTCCCCACATAAAATTCAATGTGATCGGTACCATTTAAGGGAAGGAAGTCGGTAGACATGATAATATTTTTTTCGTCTACAAATTTACGATTTAAAGCTTAAAAACACCCATTCGACAATCAGGAATTTCAAAAACTCGACCTACATCAAATTACTCTTCGTCACGTCTTGCTTTAGGCCTTTGATCCCATTGCAATCTGTCGAGAAGTTCCTCAAAAAGCTGAGTGAATTCTTGAATTTCTACAGGTGGTGATTCATGACTGATAGCAATTTTCTTTCTTGGGCCTTTAACAGAAACCCACAATGCAAAAGCGGGATAATCGGCCAGATAAGGATTTACGTAAACAGAATCCATACTTTCCAATTTATTTTGACGGATCGCATCAAAGAGATAAGTTAATTGTTCGTTGGTCAGATGGGCGTACCACTGTCCCACTTTCTTCACATTCATCTCTCCGTAATACTCTACAAATCCGGTTTTATAAACGGTGGCGTAATATTGAGGGCAACGACCAAAACAAGCTTCCCTCTTTATTTTTATGAGAAGGGAATCTTTCTTTTCAACTTGCGAAGAAACTGTAGCCGGCTCTTTGGAAGCAGCTTTCTGTGACTTGCACGACATCACAGAAAGAAGTAAAACGGCACCAGCTGCAAATACAAATAATGCTCTCATTTGAATAGTATATTTTCAATAGTAAGAAAAAAAATCCAGACAATTACTTTTTAGGCAATTTATATCCTTTTTCCTTTGCCATCTTCTCGAGTCGCTGTTGAAACTTCGACTTTGTTTGGCTCACCGGACGCTTTTTATTCTCTTGAATTTTGCGGTGAATTTCATCTTCATCAACAAAGGATTTAAACAAGAACTGCTGGCCAATACTAATCATATTGGCGAGGAAATAATAATAGCTCAAGCCTGCAGAATAATTATTGAATACTCCCAAGAAGACAACCGGCATGAGATACATCATCCATTTCATCTGTGGGTTCGTCATGGTAGCACCGCTGTTCACTTTGGTAATTATCAAAGTAGAAATAGTCATCAATAAAGTCCACAAACTAACGTGATCGCCGTAACCCCAAATATGAAAAGGCAAATCAAGAATAGAATCATAAGTACTTAAATCTTTTGCCCAAAGGAAACTCTCTTGACGTAATTCGATGGACTGAGGGAAAAATCGGAACATGGCAATCAAGATTGGCAATTGCAAAAGCATTGGCAAACATCCACCCAGCGGACTCACTCCGGCCTTTTTGTACAACGCCATCATCTCTTGTTGCAATTTCATTGGCTCCTCCTTATTCTTCGCTTGAATTTCTTCAATTTCAGGTTTCAGCACTTTCATTTTCGCCTGAGAGAGGTACGCTTTATACGTTAAAGGCAACAACATTACTTTGATAACAATCGTCAGAACAAGAATTATGATTCCATAACTCCAATCAAAACTATTGAGAAAATTAAAAATCGGAATCACTAAAAATCTATTCACCCATCCAAAGATTCCCCAACCCAATGGAATTTGCTTTTCTAAATTATCACCTGCTTTTTTCAGGAATTGATAATGATTGGGTCCAATATAAAAATGCATGGCAAAACTCTCACGCTGCCCATGATTGTAGGGCAATGTAAAAGAAACATTCATTTGTTTTACGAATGAATCACCATCTACTCCATCGATTGTTTCAATGCGCGTTGGTTTATCAAAAGATGTTTCTGCGACAAGTGCTTGTGTAAAAAACTGTTGTTTCATAGAAACCCACTTCAGCTTCGTCTTTATTTCTTCACTTTCATTTTCAGTTTCGCTGAGATGATCAACTTCCTTGTCTTCATCGGCAAACATGTAATAGATCGTCGAATTGATTCGCTCGGCATTCATGTCCTTTTCCTGCCTTTGCAATTGCTGCACCCAATTGAGTTCAACATAAGAAGCATTCGCTGCGATCACTTCATTAACACCAACGAAATTCACGTTAAAGCCCAGCAAGTATTTATCTCCTGATAATGAATATTGATATTCGATATAACGGTTGGGGCTACCCGCTTCTAAACGCAAAGAAAACTGAGCACTATCTGTTCCTGCAACAGAAAAGTTTTTTCCGTGAGGGGCAAAAAACAAATTATTGGTAGAGATGCTTCGATTCTGAGCAAAGAAATTTAGTCCAAAGCTGGAGGAGTCACTTTCAAAAAGCCGAACCGGCTTACCATCGGAAGTATTATACTTCTTAAGTTCTACCATTTTCACCCTTCCTCCTCTCGAAGTCAGAATTACTTTCATCACTTCATTTTCGATGGTAAATAGCTTTTCTTCTCCAATAGCATTTGAAGCAAAGGCTCCCAACATATCAGTAGCCAAGGCCATTTTTGATGAATCGCTCAAAGAGCTATCGGCAAGAACAATATTTTCGTTTGCCTTTTCTGTTGGCTTACTAGCTTTTAAGTTTGCGGCTGCTACTTGAGCAGCAACTTTTTCCACTTGAGCAATACTATCTTGCTGCGATTTCAAAGCTGCGATTTCTTCATCGCTAGGCGCATTTAAAACACTAAAACCGATAAGTATCAGGCCTATAAGAAATAGGCCAAGCATTGATTGACGATCCATTCAGGGTAAATTAATGCGCAAAAGTAAACAACCTGAGGGGAAGAAGGCTAAAAATGCATCAAATTAATCAAGAATGCACAGCAGCCGTAGATTCACCTTTCGATTCTTGAACTACGCCATTTGCCTTTTCCAGTGCGGCTTTCACAAAACGAACAAATAAAGGATGTGGATTCAGCACAGTACTTTTATATTCAGGATGAAATTGTACACCAACAAACCACGGATGATTTTTCACCTCCACAATTTCGACAAGATCGTTATCTGGATTTGTTCCTGAAGCCATCATTCCTGCATTTTCAAAATCGGCTAAATATTTATTATTAAATTCATAACGATGACGGTGACGCTCAGAAATTTTCGATTTCCCGTAAATGCTATATGCTTTAGAACCTTTCGCAATAGTACAAGAATATTCTCCCAAACGCATTGTTCCGCCTTTATTGACGACATCTTTTTGTTCCTTCATCATATCGATGACAGGATATTTTGTTTTAGGGTTTACCTCTGAAGAATGTGCATCCTTCATTCCGATGACATTGCGAGCGAACTCCACAACAGCACATTGCATCCCTAAACAAATACCTAAAAAAGGAATTTTGTTTTCGCGAACAAAACGAATGGCTTCAATTTTACCTTCAATTCCACGCTCTCCAAATCCGGGAGCGACAACAATACCATGTAAATTCTGTAAAGTACTTTTTACATTGCCGGCATCAATTTTTTCAGATGGAATCCATTCTAATCTTACTTTACATTCATTGGAAACTCCAGCATGAATAAAAGCTTCGGCAATTGATTTATATGCATCTTTTAATTCGATGTATTTACCCACTAAACCAATGGTCACTTCATACACCGGGTTTTTCAACTTCCCTAAAAAATCTTTCCAAGCGGCCATGTCCGGTTCATGCTTTAGCGGCAATTTCAATTTATTTAAAATTACTTTATCCAACTGCTCTTTCAACATCAACAAAGGCACTTCATAAATAGTACTTGCATCAATAGATTCGATGACTGCATTGATATTTACATTGCAAAAAAGTGCAATTTTTCTTCTCATGTCATTCGATACATGATGTTCTGTTCTACATACCAACACATCGGGCTGAATACCATACTCCAATAACATTTTCACAGAGTGTTGCGTCGGTTTTGTTTTTAACTCGCCGGACGTTTTTAAATAAGGCAGTAAGGTAAGATGGATCACTGCGGTATTCGATGAGCCCATCTCCCAAATCATTTGACGAACGGATTCAATGTAAGGCAAAGACTCAATATCGCCTACAGTTCCACCAATTTCCGTGATGACAATATCGTACTCACCAGTTTCACCCAGCAATTTAATTCGACGTTTGATTTCATCTGTAATATGCGGAATTACCTGTACAGTCTTCCCTAAGTAAGCACCTTCTCTTTCCTTATTAATTACAGTTTGGTAAATGCGACCGGTAGTTACATTATTGGCTTGAGAAGTAGGGGTATCCAAAAAACGTTCGTAGTGACCCAAATCCAAATCCGTTTCTGCGCCATCATTCGTTACATAACACTCGCCATGTTCATAGGGATTTAACGTTCCGGGATCGACATTGATGTACGGATCCAGCTTTTGAATTGTTACCCGATAGCCTCTCGCTTGCAATAGTTTAGCTAAGGAAGCAGAAATAATTCCTTTACCAAGAGATGACGTTACTCCTCCCGTTACAAATAAATAACGCACTGAGGTTGGATTAATGGGCGACATGTGAACCGGATTTGCTGCAAAATTAGATAAAGTAATCAGGCGAACAAGTCTTTTTTAAAGAAGGTTGAATTTGAATGAGGTAAAAAAATGCATTGTTTTGATAATTAATATATTACGGGATAAATTTGAATTGAATTTAACAATTTGCATTTAACCGCAGGGAAGGCGCAAAGGGTGCAGGGAAAAACAAAGGTAGAAATAAAATGAAAGTGAAAAATCGACGTATTCGTATCTCTGTAAGAATCTGTATATCCGCAAACAAGCTCGATGAAATTATAATTCAGTTTTAGGTACTACCACTAAAACCTAACTTCTGTTCTCCCTACCCCAAACTCCTTACTCCTTACTCCTTACTCCTTACTCCCTACCCCAAACTCCCCTACTCCCAACTCACACCCGTTTGTAAACATTTGTAGTCGACTATAAACGTTTATTCAACGGCTAAATGATTTGGGGAATTGATCTTTGTGGAGATGAAAGAAGAGTTTTTGTATTACATCTGGCAGAACCGTTTATTGATGAATGGTCCATTAATTTTAGAGAGCGGCGAAGAGCTGGAAATCATTCATCCGGGTTTGCGTAATTTTGAGAGTGGTCCGGATTTTTACAATGTGCGGATTAAGATTGGAAATATACTTTGGGCGGGCAACATCGAAATTCATGTGAATGCGAGTGATTGGAAAAAGCATCATCATCAAGGGAATTTGGCGTATGATAATATTTTATTGCATGTTGTTCAAACTTCTGATGTCCCCATTTTTCGTTTGGATGGAAGTCCGATGCCTACCTTGGTCATGCAAGGGAAATATCCTCAAGAATATTATCAGCATTTCGAAAATTTAATGCAGGGTGCACATACATTTATTCCTTGTGGTCAGCAATTTTCAGATGTGCCGGATATACATGTCAACGCTTGGCTGGAAAGAATGCTGACAGAACGATTGGAAACGAGATTTGAAGAACTTCAAGTGTTGCATCAGAAATGCGACAAGCGATGGGTAGTAAGTTTGTATCATTTATTGGCAAAAGCATTTGGGTTCAAAGTAAATGCTGTCCCTTTTGAATTATTGGCCAATGTAGTTCCTTATGATTTAATGCTGAAACATAGGGGACAATCTGAAAAATTGGAATCCATTTACTTTGGGCAGTCGGGGCTTTTACTACAGCCCAGCAAAGACCCCTATGCAGAGCGGCTCAACAAAGAATATAAATACTTCCGAACCAAATACCATCTTAAAAGCATTTCGCCGCACTTATGGAAATATGGCGGATTGCGACCTGCCAACTTCCCTACCTTGAGAATTTCGCAATTCAGTATGTTGCAATCGCTCAACGAAAATTTATTTGACAGAATTCTTCAAACCATTGAATTCAGTGATTTGGTCAGCATCTTTGATGTCAATGCATCCGACTATTGGTACCATCATTATCGCTTTGGAATGAGTTCCGAGCCGCAAATCAAAAGGCTTGGGAAAGATGGCATCCAACACCTTATCATCAATGCCGTTATCCCATTTTTATTCTTTTACGGCAAAGTGCAACATCTACCCATTTTATGCGATAAAGCCATTTTCTGGATGGAAAAATGCCCTCCAGAGAAAAACAAGGTCATTCGATCATGGGAGAACATCGGACAGTATGGACTCAATGCAGGTAGAACGCAGGCATTATTACATCTTAAAAAAAACTATTGCGATAATAAAAAATGTGTAAATTGCGGCATCGGAAATTATTTATTGAAACAGACATGCAAGGTTTTATAAACGAAATTAAAGCTTGGTTTGAGAGACAAGCATTTGGGGTATGTGAATGGTGGGGTGAAAAGCTCAACATCCCTTCTGCCAACATTCGCATGTTTTTTATTTACACCAGCTTTCTTACCATTGGATCGCCCATCATTATTTATATGACCATGGCCTTTTGGAAAAAAATGCGATTGCTCATTTCAGAGCAAAAAAGAGGAAGTGTTTGGGATCTTTAAAAAATTAATTCGAAAAAAGTCTCTGGCCTAATTTTACAAGTCCAATTTTGATTCGAATTTTCGATGAATTTAATTTGATTCCCTTTTGATTTGAAGCTTCATTTCAATTCGCCAAATAGAGTCAATATCAATTATCTTCGCAGCATGCATAAAAAGCATTTCCATTTCATTCAGAAATTAAATCAGAATCCACTCGGAATGAAAATCAATAAGAGCAGGAGCAAACAATGTAACCAGGCCTGATGTTATTGAATTCATAGATCACATTACCGGCAGGGTGCATATCCGACTCGAGGAGATCATGATCAATAAACTGAATGAGAAATACAGAGGAAAAACCATTCGCGAGTTAGAAGTCAGGAATCAAACCGGAGCGAATATCATTGGATTCAAGTCCAGTAATGGAGAATACTCAGTGAATCCGGGTCCCGACACCATCTTGAAACCAGATTCGAAATTATTCGTATTAGGAACTAGCAAAGAAGTAGAAGAACTGATCAATGTATTGTTCTAGTTTGAATTCTAAATAAAAAAATGAAAATTTTAATCACAGGCTCAAATGGATTGCTTGGTCAAAAGTTGGTGTATGCACTTTTGAAACGAGATGATATTTCAGTGATCGCCACTGCAAGAGGAGAAAATAGAATATCGAAGAAAGTAGGATATCAATTCGAGTCTTGTGATTTAAGTAATAAAGCCCGCGTTGAAGAAATACTACAAAAACATCAACCCGATTGCATCATTCACACCGCAGCGATGACCAATGTTGATGCTTGTGAATTAGATCCTATTTCTTGTAAAGTAAATAATGTAGATACTGTAAAACACCTTTTAACTGCTGCTAAAAATTATGGCGCACATATTATCGACATCAGTACCGACTTTGTTTTTGATGGCACATCCGGACCTTATAAAGAGAGTGACGAAACGCATCCACTTAGCACCTATGCTCAGTCGAAGGTAGATGCTGAAAATTTAGTGATGGAAAGTGGTTTACCATGGACCATCATTCGCACCATGATTATTTACGGAGTGACGGATGATCATCAACGATCAAACGTTGTTCTGTGGACAAAAAAATCATTAGAAGATCAAAAAGAAATCAATGTCATCAATGATCAATTTAGAGGTCCTACTTTGGCGGAAGATTTAGCGGAAGCATGCATTACTGCTGCTACAAAAAAAGTACAAGGCATTTTCCATGTTTCGGGAAAAGAAGTGATTTCAATTTTAGAGATTGCTCATCGTGTTGCTGATTATTTTCATCTTGACAAAAAATACATCTTACCGATAACCACGGCTTCATTAAAACAACCGGCTTTACGTCCTTTAAAAACAGGATTCATTATTGAAAAAGCAGAAAAAGAATTGAGTTACCGTCCGCATAGTTTAGAAGAAGGATTAAAAATCATTTCTGAACAATTGATGAAACGACAAGAAGTTTGATTTTGTAAAGTATCTACTTCGCGGTACTCAATCCAATATTAATTCCTAACTCCACCATGGCAGACGTTTTTCTCCAAGTAGTTAAAACTGCTCCGTATTCTTTTGTTTGAAGAGGTCCTACGTATTCAAATCCAATATCTCGTTTCTTCATATAAAAATATCGCGTTCCCACTCCGATATAAGATTCAAATATTAAACTTCCCAATTTATAATAGCCGCCATAAATAAAAAGAATATTCAGTTGACGTTCCATCTCTTTAAATTGTACGGAGGAATCATAAATTAATTCATCGCCTGATTTTACTCCATCGGCGGTCCAATTATATCGACGATATTCGAAACGACAACCAATAAAACTGCTCATAAAAGAAGAACTAGAACCGAATTGCACACGTGGTGTTAATGAAATATAAGAGCCTGTTTTAACTTTTCGAAAATCATAGTCATAAAAAAACTCTTCTAAATCTCTACGATTATCGCCTTGCCAATAAGGAGAATTGAAAGTGCTTAAAAAATACCCGTTATTATCTTCTGAACCTGTGGCTGCTTCCATCAGCAGATTTTTTCTGGTAAGACCTAAACCTAGCTCAAGAGCTGCCAAGGGAGTCACGTCTGCTTGAACATAAAAACCAAGTTTTCCTGAAAACGCATCTAATATTCCATATTTAAAAGTTGCATTCGTAGCCCATGTAGTCACAGCAACTGCATTGGGAAGAACATCAGTTGAAACTTGCCCTGCAGTTGAAGGCGTTTGAGCAATTGCGTTTAATGAACAAAGTGAAAAGAAAAAAACTATAGGAATTATTGATTTCATGCTTCTAATTTTGATTTGACTACAATTAAAACAAAAATACAAAGCTTCTACCTTATTCTAACAAATTAAATATCTCAAGTCACATTATAATATCCTTAAGCTGATTTGTTGATGGACAAATAAAAAACAAAAGGGAGAAAAGCTTATCCTTCCTCCCTTCTATGCTTTATTAATTAGATTATTACTTAGCTTTCTTATCGAAGTCAATTACGATTGGAGTCGCGATGCATAAAGAACTATAAGTACCTACTATGATTCCAACTAACAAGGCGAAAGTAAATCCACGAATCACATCTCCACCGAATATGAATATTGCCAAGAGTACAAAGAATGTAGCTAAAGATGTATTCATCGTTCTGCTCAAAGTAGAATTCAATGCATTATTTATAACTACCTTTTTATCGGTGTGCGGATGTATTCCCAAGTATTCACGAATCCTATCGAATACTACCACGGTATCTGTCATTGAGTAACCCATAACCGTCAATACTGCGGCGATGAAATCCTGATTGATTTCTAAAGTAAAAGGTAAAATGCCATTGAAGATCGAGAAAATTGATAAAATCAATAACACATCATGTACTAATGCCACTGTTGCACCTAAACTGTACTGCCATTTTTTGAATCGAATAAGGATGTACAAAAACATCAAAGCACATCCAAAGAGAACCGACAAGAGTGCTGAAGACTTAATATCATCAGCCACAGTAGGCCCTACTTTTTGTGAGTTAATAATTTTTGTTTCTTTAAACTTTGCCTGGTCGAGACCGGGGAAATTACCTTTTAATCCATCATACAATGCAGCAGATACTCTTGCTTCTGCTTCTGCAGTATTCTCTTCAATCAAGAAATCTGTAGTGATTTTATATCGGTTATCGGTACCAAATGTTTTCACATCCGGTGCTTCCCCAAAAGGTGCTGCTAATGATTCACGGATATCTGTAGTCGTTAATGACTTGTCGAATTGAACAACATAAGTACGACCACCATCAAAGTCAACACCGAAATTAAATCCTTTAATAAAAATAGAAATGATACCGGCTGTGATTACCATTCCGGAAATCATATAATAGATCTTTCTTTTTTCTACGAATGGAAGATTAATGTTGGAATAAACGTCCTTGGTAGCTTTTGTCCAGAAAGGAATTTCTTTATTTTTATCCAACAACCATTCAAACATAAGACGGCTGATAAATAAAGCGCTGAATAAAGAGCAAAGGATACCAATGATTAAAGTTGTAGCAAATCCTTGTACCGGACCAGATCCAAATGAATAAAGAATAATACCCAATAACAATGTAGTCACGTTAGAATCGATGATTGAAGAAAACGCATGACGGTACCCATCAGAGATCGCCAAACGCAAACCTTTTCCTAAGCGTAATTCTTCACGTACCCTTTCAAAAATCAGGATGTTCGCATCCACAGAAAGAGCGATGATTAACACAATACCTGCGATACCAGGCAGGGTAAGAACAGCTCCCAAAGAAGCTAAAACACCCATGATAAAAAACATATTTATAATCAAAGTAATATCCGCCACTATACCTGCTTTACTGTAATAGAAAGCCATAAATATGAATACAATTAATAAGGCAACGATGAATGACAGCAAACCACTATTAATTGCTTCAGCACCTAAAGACGGGCCTACAACTGCTTCCTCCACGATACGCGCAGGAGCTGGTAATTTACCGGCCTTTAAAATATTTGCTAAATCTTTTGCCTCATTGATTTCGAAATTTCCTGTAATGTTAGAAGAACCGCCTGCAATTTCACCTTGAACTGTTGGGAAACTATATACATAATCATCTAAAACGATTGCAATAGACTTCCCGATATTTTCACCTGTTAAACGCTTCCAAACTTTAGCACCATCAGGATTCATTCTCATACTGATTTCAGGTTGAGAATTAAATTGACCAAAATCCTGACGCGCATCTGAAATAGCAGCACCATCCAGTGGGGCTTGTCTATCACGACCTGATACTTTAATTCCGATCAACTCTAATGACAATGTTTCAGCAGAACGAGGTTTTACAGTCCAGAGCAACTTCAAATTCTTAGGAAGTGCCGCGATTACATCTTCACGTTCAAGAATGCGATTTACTTTTGCAGTGTCTTTGATTAATGAATAACCAATAACACACATTTTATCTACGGTATTCTTTTCTTCTTGAGTACGAACTTGTCCATCTGAAGGGAACAATACTGCGAACAATGGATTTTCAAGCGCGAACTCTTCGAATGATTTACCACCGGCGGTATCCTTAACTCCGGCAGAATCGGTTCCCATTTTGTCCACCAAAGAAACTTTAGATGTGGTATCCGTTTTTGCAGAATCAATACTTGCCGTTGGAGAAGTTAAGCTGGTATCGCCTGTACTGCTATTCAGTAATGAGCTCGAAAGAGAATCTTTCTTGCTTTCTTTAGCAAGCATGGTATTTACAGCTACAAGAGACGGTGCAACTTCACCGAAACTGTAAGTCTCCCAGAATTCCAATTTTGCGGTTCCTTGAAGAAGTTTACGCACACGATCCGGCTCTTTAACACCCGGAAGTTCTACTAAAATTCTTCCCGAACCTAACTGTTGAATGTTAGGTTGAGAAACCCCGAATTTATCAATACGCGTACGAAGGATATTGAATGAGCGACTGATGGCAGCATCAGATTCTTCCTTCAGCACTTTCAATACCTGATCATTGGTAGAATTAAACTTGATTTTATCCTGATTTTCGATATTGGCAAATACTGCAGCCAGGCTTGCATTAGGATCTACTTCATTGAATGCTTGTCCAAAAAGAACCACAAAATCCTTATTGCTACTACGTTGCAATTCAAGAGCGCGATCTATTGCTTTTTTGAAAGTGGCATCTTCCTTATTTTGGCCTGCCATAGAAATGACAAGGTCCACCACTGAAACCTCCAAGGTGACATTCATACCACCTTTCAAATCGAGTCCAAGATTCAGTTCTCGCTCCTTACATTCGCGATAAGTATAATCCTTAAAACCGATGTTATAAACACCTTTTGGGCCAATTGAGTCGAGATATTCCTTCTCTTTAACAGGGTCGTTATTGGCAAATTCTCTTGCATCAGACTCTACTCCTTTAGTAACCAGGGTAAATGAGAGTTGATACAGGCATACTAGAGCCAATACGATGGCAAATAGTTTAATAGCACCTTTACTTTGCATTGATAGAATATATTAATTTATAGAGCGCGCAAATATAGCGGATGCGTGCATACGAAACAATTTAAAAATGGATTTAAAACCACCCATCCTTCGTTTCATTCAATTACAAATCAATATTTTAAATATGCGCACTGCAAAATGGGAAATCAAGCAGCTCGGTTTTTAGGAAATTACAATTCAAAATTAAAAAATCAGGGTGGCATTAGAAATCGCAAACAGGACTATTTTCTATCCCTTTTCAAAACTAACATCATTCAATTTGTCCAAAACATTTAGATGAATCCATAGCTACACAATTGAAACAGCCTTATTAGAATTAACTTTGCATTGTGCCGAAAAGAATTATCATCAGTGTTACATCCGATTTGGTTACTGACCAACGCGTTCAAAGGGCGGCAGGCACTTTAAAAGATGCCGGTTATCAAATTTTAGTTGTAGGACGCAAACTTCCGGATTCGCTTGAGCTCAGTGCTAAACGGTTTAAAACACAACGATTCAGACTTTGGTTCAACAAAGGGCCCTTGTTTTATGCGAATTATAATTTGCGCTTAACATGGCTTCTACTTTGGCAGCATACCGATATTTTACTTAGCAATGATTTAGATACTTTGCCCGCAAATTTTTTTGTTTCGAAAGTCAAGAAGATTCCGTTGGTGTATGATAGCCATGAATATTTCACCGGCGTTCCGGAATTAGCCAATCGGCCAAGGATAAAGGCGATTTGGAAATTTATTGAAAGCAGAATTCTTCCAAAAATAAAACATGCCTATACTGTAAATGATAGCATTGCCAAATTGTACAAGGAAGAATATAATATTTCCTTTAAGGTTATTCGCAATATGCCGGAGACAAAAATTGGAATTCAAAAAGACATTTCCATTTTAAAAAGGGAGTTACGATTACCTAAAAATAAATCCATCATCATTTTACAAGGAGCAGGAATTAATATTCAACGTGGAGCCGAAGAAGCGGTTTTGGCTATGAATTATGTCGAAAATGCACTTTTACTTATCATTGGGAGTGGAGACGTGATTCCCATATTAAAAAAGATGGTAGTAGAAATGCAGTTAAGCGAGAAAGTTCAGTTTGTACCAAAAAAGTCTCCTGCTGAGTTGATGCAATATACTTCCTGTGCAGATCTTGGTTTAAGCCTTGACAAGGATACTAATTTAAATTATCGATTTAGTTTACCAAATAAATTGTTTGATTATATTCAGGCAGGAATTCCGGTTTTGGCCAGCGATCTACCGGAAATTAAATCCATCATTGAAAAGTATAATATAGGACGTATAAGTCCCAATCATGATGTTGAACAAATTGCAGCACTCATGAATGAAATGCTTCACAACACTGAACTCAGAAAAGAATGGGGAATTAATTTAAAAGTGGCGGCGCGTGAATTAAACTGGAACACGGAGCGAAATAAATTTTTAGAAATCTTCCAATCGATTGAAAAATAAACGTCTTCATATTATTTCTTTTGATGTACCCTACCCTGCAGATTATGGAGGTGTTATTGATGTGTTTCATAAAATAAGACATTTGCATTTGCAAGGCATTCAAATTACCTTACATTGTTTTAAATATGGCAGAGAAGAAAATGAAGAATTAAAAAAATACTGTGATCAGGTTTATTATTATCAGAGAAGAACATCTAAGAAAAAAATAATACACAAAGATCCTTTCATCGTTATTACGAGAGATCATCCGGACTTATTGGCAAGATTAAAAATGGATGACAGTCCGATTTTATTCGAAGGCTTGCACAGCACATTTTTATTGGCACATCCTGAATTAGAAAAGCGAAAGAAGATAGTTCGTATGCACAACATCGAACATGAATACTACAGGTTTCTTTCACAATTTGAGACGAGCATATTCAGGAAGATGTATTTGTTATCGGAATCATTGAAACTTGCATCGTATGAAAAAATTCTAAAACATGCAGATCTGATTTTTGCTATTTCTAAGTCAGATACGCAGGTACTTCAAAGTAAATATGGCCATACGGCATTCGTTTCTGCCTTTCATCAATACGACGAAGTTATTTCTAAAACCGGTTTAGGCAACTACAGTTTATATCATGGAAATTTAAAAGTTCCGGAGAATGAAAAGGCAGTATTATTTCTGATTGATGAAGTGGCGAATCAACTCGAGCATCAGCTCATCATTGCAGGACAGCAAGCAAGTTCCAGTATTCGAAAAAAGTGTAAATCACAATCAAATATTTTGTTGATTGAAAACCCGAACGAGGAAGAAATGCAAAGCTTGATACAGAATGCGCAAGTACATTTACTTCCCAGCTTTCAGCAGAGTGGAATTAAATTAAAATTGCTTCATGCTCTTTACTGCGGCAGGCATGTCATAGTTAATAAAAACATGCTTAGCGGCACTTCGTTAGAAAAAACTTGCCTCCAAGCAGAAAGTGCTAAAGAATTTGCCAGCTTAGCAAACACCTATTCAAAAAAGGAATTTAGGGAAGAACTTTTAGAAGATAGGAAGATGATTTTACAAAGCAATTATTCGAATGAGAGTAATGCACAAAAATTAATTTCACTCGTATTCCAAAACGATTCATCAGGCGAAAGGGCCCACTAATCCCGAATCAACTTTTACTACGCGAGAAGGAAATTTTTCCATCAAACTGTAATTATGTGTTACCATCACTACAGCTCTACTATTGCGACTTACATCAAAAAGCAGATTCATAATTTCATTGCTAGTTTCGGGATCTAAATTTCCGGTGGGCTCATCTGCCAGAATTAAATCCGGATCATTCAATAAAGCTCGTGCAATTACTAAACGTTGTTGTTCACCTCCGGATAACTCGAATGGCATTTTAAATCCTTTCGTACTAAGACCTACTTTTCCCAAAACTTCAGCCACACGTTCTTCCATTTTCTTTTTATCCTTCCAACCTGTTGCCTTTAGATAAAACAATAAATTTTCCTTTGCGGAACGATCCGTCAACAATTGAAAATCCTGAAAAATAATTCCCAATTTTCTTCTGAGTTTAGGTATATCTCCTTTTTTCAGATTGTGTAAATTATAACCTGCAACAAAACCTTCGCCTTGGGGCATTGGTAAATCACCATACAAAATGCGCATGATTGAACTTTTGCCGCTTCCGGTTTTGCCAATGAGGTACACAAACTCACCTCTTTGCACGTTTAAATTCACATCATTCAAAACAAGATTTTTGTTGTGAAAGACATTTACATTCTTTAGATCAATTATTGTATCAGACATTTTTTATCGTTCAATAATGAATTTACATTTTATAATTCGAGCTTACTTACTTTCCCGAAAGGAATTTCATTTAAGAACTCGGAAATTCTTACTTCTTTCTCAGCCAAGCCAACTTTCGAAAGTGCTTTTTCTGGTCGATCCAATCGAAAGTAGGCTAACAAGGTAAACTGCTCATCCCTTAGCTGAACATAATCGGGAATCTTAGCTTTCCCTTGTATTTTTAGCAGATAGTAGATAGACATATTACAATTGCAAAATTATTGGAAATAAGCCTACAAATGAATGGCCTAATAAAAAGTAATCAAGGATTTATTCAACAGAAAAGGGTATAAAAAAAGAGAGGTTGGATTTGCACCCAACCTTTCTTTTAATATTTTTTATAACTATCGTTTACTTGTTTTCTTACCACCCAATCCAATCGGACTACCTACACGCGCCATAGCACAACGGAATCCCAACCAATCGGTAGCTTGTTCTTGATCAAGAAAACGACGAGAACCCGGAGTCATATAATATGCACGATCCTTCCATGATCCGCCTTTTACTACTCTTGCTCTATCATCAATTAAAGTAGCACTTCCACTGCTGTAAGAAGTATAATCCGGCTCATCGCCATCAATATAATTAATGTTATCTGCTTTCTGATAATTTCTTCTTGTTGCAGCTTCTTGCTCTGTCACCTCACGTTGCATAATACGACCCAAAGTATCCTTTTCAGCGATAGAACCTTCTTCATCAGTCACCTGAGTTTGAAACACGTTACCGCGGAAAGAGCGAAAGTCTGTTTTATCTTCATGTGATAGAGGACGATAAACATCCATCACCCACTCAGCCACATTACTCGCCATATTATAGATACCATAGTCGTTAGGAATGTAAGAATACACCGGAGCAGTGATATCAGCATTGTCATTCAACTTTCCAGAAACTCCCATGTTATCACCACGGCCACGTTTAAAATTGGCCAACATTTCACCTTGCCATTTATCTTCAGAATTACGAACTCCATGACCATTCCAAGGATATAATTTACGCTCATTCACGTTTTCAAAAACTGTATTTCCAATTAATGCTAAAGAAGCGAATTCCCATTCTGCTTCTGTTGGGAGACGATATCTAGGAAGAAGAATTCCATCTTCCATACGAACTTTACGAGTATCATTATTTGGATTCAAATCCTGAAGCGGGCTTTTTACAAGACCTTCGTATTGACCTGCTAAATACGCATCCGAATTAAAGTTATCTTCATTCACCTGCGCAGGATTTACTCGAAGAATTCCTTCGCGAATTAAGATTTGTTCGTTCACACGATCTGTTCTCCAGTTGCAAAAATCATTACACTGCAACCAGTTTACACCTACTACCGGATAATCTTGGTAAGCGGGGTGGCGCAAGTACAATTCCACATAAGGCTCATTGAAGGCCAAACGATCGCGCCATACTAATGTATCGGGCAAAGCTTTTCTTTGAACTTCAGGATAATCAGTGCCGAATACACGACCTAACCAGTAGAGGTATTCCAACCAATACGTATTAGATACCTCTGTTTCATCTAAATAATAAGATGAAACAGTTACACGACGAGGCATGTTATCCCAGTCTTGAATAACGTCTTGTTCGGTACGACCCATCACAAAGGTTCCACCTTCAATGAGTACTAATCCGGGCCCGGTTTCCTGCTCTAGATAAGGAACTACTTCAAATCCACCATTACGTGAATCATTATAATTCCATCCGGTAGAACCGGACTTATCGTAACTATTACAAGCGGAAAAAACCATTGTTGCCAGTCCAAGGAAGGGAAGCAATTGATTCTTAATATTCATGTGTCTTTTATGTTTGGGATGACAAATATGCGAAATAACTAAAAACTAGGGCAACTTATTGCACGGAATCTCTTCTTCTTGGGTCTACATTCGAACTGAAATCCAACACTTAATTCATGCGAACCACCTGTTGCATTACTTAAGGCTGAGACAGTTACGTCGTAACTATAGCCAAATTTAAAGACTCCTTTTTGCAATCCGATTAATGCAATAAAACTGTCGCTTGACAAGAAATTTTTGTTTCCGAAGTTTCCACGGTACCATAATCCACCCACAATTGGTGAATGGAGGATATACATACCAATATTAATTTGATTGAATGATCCTTGTTGTTGATAGAGAACATTTGGGGAGATGAATGTACCTTCATCACGATTAATTCTTCCTCTAGAACCTCTGCCGTAAGTATCACCGATGGGTAACATAGCACCAAAGTGAGCGGTGTATTTACGAGGTAATTTTGAAGTTCCTTTTACAATAAAAGCTTCATCGGGCTCAGTCAAATGATTCACTGCAAACCCACCATAAACTTTATTTGTGTACGCTAAAACTCCGGTACTGAAATCCATATAACTACGCGTTTCGGTAGGACGAACTTCCTGGGTATTATAAACGAAACCATGACGAGGATCGATCATATCACCAAAAGTCAACTTACTAAAATCGAGACGTTTTTGCACATAAGTAGCTTGAAGTCCGAATCGCATTGAAAATTTACGATTGACATTTAATTGATAAGCATACATTCCGCTAATGTTATTCGTAACAAAAGTTCCTTCGCCGGCTTTATCATTTAAAAACATAAGACCTAAACCACCATTGATACCTTCAATATGCTGATCATAGCTTGCACTTGAAGTAATATATGTTTCCTTCAATGCCGGCCATTGATTTCGGTAATTAATACTCACACGCGGACAACGAGTTGACCCGGCAAAAGCAGGGTTCAAATAGAGTGGATTCGCGTAGAATTGAGTGAATTGAGGATCCTGTGCATCAGCCGTGAGGCAGCTTGCCAACATCATACACAAGAGAATACGTTTAAACATAATCAAATCTTTTACGATTATTTATACGAAGAAATCTATTTTTGTTTCGATTTCAACATATGAAGTCTGCAATAATTAAAGATGGGGGGCGTTCATACAGGGCCTCAACACCAAAGCCCAAAGATGCAAAATCCGATCTTAGTTACAGCACAAATTTAATTTTTTTAAGAATATTAAATGATCAAAGACGAACAAACCTTACTAAGCCGGCTATTGATAGCCGTTTCACGGGTAATTGGAACGAGAAAAACGCCAGCTTTGTTGCTTGGTATCCTTCTACTTTCACCCTTATTTTTACCAGCTCAAAAGCTGGAAACCACACAAATAGAGTGGAATGAAACAAGGTTAGAACAGGATAATGTATTTAGAATGGGCTTTAAAGGAGCCCATTATTTGACAGAAAAAAACAGACTCCCCTATTTATACAATCGACTGGAAGGCAGTGCTATAAGTGCAAAAATAAATCGTGCCGAATATGCTCCACTCAGTCAGGTCGAACTCAGTTTAATTGATAAAAGCATCGGAATTGAACCGGAAGTAAGTATCCATCACAGTTACGAAAAGAAGCAGGCTTATAGCATCATATATATTTTACCTTTTCGTAAAAACCCAGGTACCGGCCTATTTGAAAAATTAATTTCATATAACCTGGATATTCAAAAAGGAATCGATGAATCCAATAGAAAGGGTCTGGCCGTGGCCACTTTTGGCATTAATTCCGTTTTATCCAATGGCGATTGGTACCGATTAGCGGTTGTTCGCGAAGGGATTTATAAAATAAGTTTTGATATGTTGAATGATATGGACATTGAGCCATCCACACTTACCTTATCAAACGTTCGATTATTTGGAAGTGGGGGCGGTATGCTTCCTTTGTTGAATAGTGCACCTCGCAAAGATGATTTAGAGGAGTGCGCCATTGAAATGATCGATCAAAATGCTGATGGAGCTTTTAACAAAGGAGATTACATTTTATTCTTTGGACAAAGTCCAGACCAATGGAAATATAGCAGTGCAGAAAAACAATATTTACATCAAAAAAATTATTACAGCGACACGACCTATTATTTTTTAACTGTCGATAATTCGATTCCAGGAAAAAGGATTGGATCACAACAAAATTTACCTCCACTTGGCAATGAGATTTCCATAAACTCTTTCACAGATTATGCATTTCACGAGGAAGATTTGCAAAATTTCATCAAATCAGGTAAAGAATGGTACGGTGAAACATTTGATGTAGTGCTTGCACAAAAATTCAATTTTACATTTGCGAATTTAATTCCTGGCACAGCGAAAATTAAATCCAGTGTCATTTCAAGAACATCTACAGCATTTGCAAGTTCAAGTAGATTTTTAATTAATTATAACAACAGTACCATTTTAACTCAAACTGTTGCGAATGTAGGCACAAGTTATACAGATGATTTTGCAAGAGCTTCCATACTCAACGGAAACTTCAATGTAAACTCTTCAGACATCAATATAGACTATATCTACCAGCCTTATAATGCCACCTCCACGGGTTGGCTAGATTATGTAGCTTTGAATGTGACTAGGGATTTAGCTTATTCGGGCAACGAAATTATTTTTCGAGATTTGGATACAAATAGTAGCGGACTTCAAAGAAAATACACTGTTAAAAACGCGAAAGGTGGACTTCGATTATGGAGTTTGAAAGACCACAACAACATCCGAAGTCAACAATTTTCATTAAGCGGAAATCAAATCGAATTCATACAAAATCTTGTCGCCAACGAACCTACAGAATATTATTTATTTTCGGAGAATGCGTTTAAAACACCAAGTTTCACCGGTAAAATTGCCAATCAAAATTTACATGGATTACCTGCTGCAGAATACATCATTATTACTCATGAAAAATTCTTAAACGAAGCAGAAAGACTAGCGCAATTCCATCGAGATCATGACAATTTAAACAGCGTTGTAGTTACTACACAACAAGTGTACAATGAATTTTCCAGTGGCGCTCAAGATGTGAGTGCGCTTCGAGATTTCATTCGAATGTTTTACGAAAAGTCAACAAATCCTGCCGAATTACCCAAGTACGTATTATTAATGGGAGATGGATCTTTTGATCCAAAATATAGAATTAGTAATAATACCAATTACATTCCTTGTTTTCAATCAGACAATTCCATTTCACTTTTAGTTTCATACACTGCGGATGATTTTTTTGCTATGTTGGATCCCATCGAAGGAACACTGAACGGACCTGAATTAATGGATGTAGGAATAGGTCGACTCCCTGTTCGAACAGAGGAAGAAGCAAGGGAAATGGTGAACAAAGTAATCACCTACTCTACTGTTGGAACCTTTACCGATCAAAATTTATGTGCAGGAACTAACAGTAGTCGATTAGGTGACTGGCGAAATGTTTTATGTTTTGTATCCGACGATCAAGACCGAAACTTGCATCAAAGACAGAGCGAAAGAATTTCAAATATTGCACTACAGAATTACCCGGTTTACAATATTGACAAAATCAACTCCGATGCATACCAACAAATTTCTACACCTGGCGGACAACGTTATCCGGATGTAAACGATGCCATCACAAAACGTGTAGAAAAAGGAGCTTTACTTATTAATTACACCGGACATGGTGGAGAGATGGGATGGGCTTCAGAATCCATTCTTAATAACGACATGATCAACAAATGGAATAACTTGAACAATATGCCTGCTTTTGTTACTGCAACTTGTGAATTTAGCCGTTATGATGATCCGTTGAGAACATCGGCCGGTGAGTTTGTACTCTTAAATAATCAAGGCGGTGGTATTTGTTTATTTACAACGGTTCGACTCGCATTTGCCATCGACAATGAACTCATCAACTCTGACATGATGCATCATTTTTTTACGCCCATCAATGGAGAAATGCCTAGAGCCGGAGACATTATTCGTCTTTCAAAAAGAGACAATCCTTCGAATCGAAATGTCACTTTATTAGGTGATCCCGCATTACGCTTGGCATATCCAAAAAACAAAGTCATCACTGAATCCATTACAGAAACCGGCAGTGCATTGCCGGCAGATACCATCTCCGCACTTAGTAAAATTACTGTACAAGGAAAAATTACAGATCCTGCAGGAAATGTATTGACAGGATTTAACGGAGTTGTTTATCCTACCATCTATGACAAAACCAGCAAAATTTATAATGTAGTCAATGATGTTACCGGAAATGATGTAAGTATACCAGACAGTTTTAATCTTCGAAAAAATGTTCTTTACAAAGGAAAAGCAAGTGTCACCAACGGATTATTCAGCTGCTCATTTATTGTGCCTAAAGATATTTCCATACAATATGGAAGTGGCCGTTTAAGTTATTATGCTCACGACGGAGAATTGGACGCCAGTGGGTACAATGAAAATTTTATTATCGGAGGAATATCTAATAATGCACTTTTAGACGACAATGGACCTGAGGTAAAACTTTTCATGAATGATGAAAACTTCATTTTCGGAAGTCTCACCAATTCAACACCGAATATATACGCCATCTTATTTGATTCAAGTGGTATCAATACGGTTGGAAATGGCATCGGACATGACATCACTGCGCAAATTGACGGTAAGCCGCAACAGTTGTATGTGCTCAATGATTATTACGAAAGCGATTTAGATTCTTATCAAAAAGGTAGAGTATTGTTTCCTTTGAATGCACTCAGCGAAGGACCACATACCGTCACTTTTAAGGCATGGGACATTAACAATAATTCAACTGAGGCAAGTACCGAATTTGTGGTAAGCTCTTCTGCCGGCCTTGCTTTAGAGAGAGTACTAAATTATCCCAATCCATTTACTACGAGCACACAATTCATGTTTGAACATAACCGACCCTGCACCGGGATGGCGATTCAAGTACATATATATACGGTAAGTGGAAAACTGGTTAAAACAATTGACGCTTATCAAATTTGTGAGGGCTTTAGAAACACGGCGGTCATGTGGGATGGAAAAGATGACTTTGGCGATCAGCTCGCTAAAGGTGTTTATGTGTACCGACTGAAAATAAGGACGGCCGAAGGTGAGTCCGCTCAGAAAATTGAAAAACTAGTTTTACTAAGATAGCAATTAAGGAATGAAACAAATTCCTTCTAATATTCGTTATATTTGCCATCGATCCTTTTGGGCCAAGGCATTAAACCATTGAACCTGAAAGGAGAAAAACAAGAACAATGAATAAATTTCTGAAAAAATCAAGCTTCGTACCGGTACTTTTACTGCTAACAACGCTTAGTTCTAATGGCCAGAACACTAATTTATTAGGCCAGATTAACACCATCACAACTGCGGTTCCATTTGCATTAATATCACCCGATGCACGCGCCGGAGGTATGGGCGATCAAGGTGTTGCATCTAGTGCTGATGTGAACAGCATCCATTGGAATCCCGCAAAACTTGCTTTTGCAGAAAATAAAATGGGCTTTGGAGTTTCTTATACTCCATGGCTTCGTGCCTTGGTTAATGATATGTTCATTGCGTACATCTCCGGATATTCCAAGTTGAAAGGGGAACAAGCAATTGGTGGTTCACTTCGTTATTTTTCATTGGGAAATATCACTTTTACAGATGTGGACGGAAATACAATTCGTGATTTTAAACCGAATGAATTCGCTTTAGACTTAGCGTACTCACGTAAATTGAGCAGTTATTTCTCAGGAGGAATTGCTTTGCGTTTCATTCATTCGAACTTGACAGGTGGAACACAAGTGGAAGGACAAGATTCAAAAGCAGGCAACACAGTTGCGGCTGACGTTTCTGTTTTCTTCCAAAAAGAAATTGAAGTGGGTGGTAAAGATGCGATATTCACAAGTGGATTAAATATCTCAAACATTGGAGCAAAAATTTCATACACCGAGTCTGGGGTAAAGAATTTTATTCCTACGAATTTACGTTTAGGTCCGGGCTTACGTTTGAAGTTGAATGAGTACAATGATCTTGCATTCATGTTAGATATTAATAAATTGTTAGTACCTACTCCGCCCATCTACACACAAGATACTGCCAACAGTGCCGACAACATTATTCTTTACGGACAAGATCCTGACGTGAGTGTTGCACAAGGAATTTTCCAATCTTTTAACGATGCTCCTGATGGCTTCAAAGAAGAATTACAGGAAATTAACATTGGTTTCGGAATGGAATATTGGTACGATAAGCAATTCGCTTTCCGTGGTGGATATTTCTACGAAAACAAATTTAAAGGCAACAGAAAGTATTTTACTTTAGGAGCAGGTTTACGTTACAATGTATTCGGAATTGATTTAGCTTATTTGATTCCTACTGATCAACGCAATCCACTTGAAAACACATTGCATTTCACTTTGACATTTGATTTCAATGCCAACAGTGGTGCTAAAGATGATAATGCTGAATAATTTTTCAGCAAAAATCAACCTATGAAATTTAGAGTTGGATTTGGATTTGATGTCCACCAGCTGCAAGAAGGCCGCGATTTATTTATCGGCGGCGTTAAAATTCCACATTCAAAAGGAGCTTTAGGACATTCTGATGCGGATGCATTAATACATGCTATTTGCGATGCACTTTTAGGTGCTGCAGGATTAAAAGACATTGGTTTTTATTTTCCCGATACTTCGAATGAATTCAAAGGCATTGACAGCAAAATTTTATTGCAGCGAGTTGTTGATTTGATTTCCGAGAAAGGCTATTCCATCGGCAATGTAGATGCATCCCTCGTTTTAGAAAAACCGAAAGTAAAACCTTATGTTGACCAGATGATCAGCACCCTTGCTCCTATTTTAAAAATTGATATTGAAGACATCAGTATTAAAGCTACTACCAATGAGAAGATGGGTTTTGTAGGACGAGAAGAAGGGATTGCAGCTTATGCGGTGTGCATGCTCGCTAAAATTTGATAATGGATGTTAGATGCTAGATACTGGATACGGGATGCTAGATACTGGATGCTAGATACTGGATGCTAGATACTGGATGCTAGATACTGGATGCTAGATACTGGATGCTAGATACTAGATACTAGATACTAGATACTAGATACTGGATACTGGATGCTAGATGCTAGATGCTAGATGCTAGATGCTGGATACTGGATATTGGATATTGGATATTGGATATTGGATATTGGATACTAGATGCTTTAATTTCGAGAATCGAGTTTCTAGTATCGGAAAAAATTCAGCTTACTCGACTTAGATTCGCGTTTACTTCTTCGAGCAGATTCAATTGTTCGACGAGTACGGCATTTTGCGATAAGACTAAACTTTCATCTTTCCTTAACACATCGATGGCTGCATTGCGTGCTAATTCTAAGATGCGCTGATCTTTCGCAAGGTTAGCAATATGTAAATTTACGATTCCACTTTGTTGTTTACCGGCAAGATCTCCAGGCCCGCGCAATTCCAAATCTACTTCTGCGATTTTAAAACCATCGTTGGTATCGCACATCGTACGCATTCGCAAACGTGCATCGCTGCTTAGTTTCTGTCCGGTCATGAGCACACAAAAGCTTTGCTCTGCTCCCCTTCCTACTCGTCCTCTCAGCTGATGCAATTGCGATAAACCAAAACGTTCTGCACTTTCAATAATCATCACCGAAGCATTGGGAATATTTACTCCAACCTCGATCACTGTTGTTGCCACCATGATATGTGTTTGCCCGTTCTTAAAGCGATTCATTTCAAAATCTTTGTCGGCTGCTTTCATTCGACCATTCATAATACTCACTTGATATTGAGGAAGCGGAAATTCCTTGCAGATGGTATCGTAGCCTTCCATCAAGTTGGTATAATCTAGTTTTTCTGATTCTTCGATGAGTGGATACACGAAATAAATCTGTCGACCTTTTGTTATTTCTTCTCGGATAAATCCAAACACCGCTAATCTATTCGATTCATTGCGGTGAATGGTTCTGATGGGTTTACGTCCGGGAGGCAATTCATCGATCACTGAAGTGTCTAAATCGCCATATAGCGTCATCGCCAGCGTTCTTGGTATAGGCGTCGCCGTCATGACCAAGACGTGAGGAACGAACTCGTCTTTCATCCATAATTTTCCTCTCTGCTCTACGCCAAAACGATGTTGCTCATCAATTACCACCAATCCCAAATTATTAAATTGTACGCGATCTTCAATGAGCGCATGCGTACCGATGATAATTTGCAAACGACCTTCTTTTAATTCTTCCAGTAAAAATTTACGATGCGCTGTTTTTGTACTTCCTGTTAGCAATCCAACCCGCACATCCATCTCCACCAATGTTTCGCTGACAAACTGAAAGTGTTGTTGCGCCAAAATTTCCGTAGGAGCCATCATGCAGGCTTGAAAACCGTTATCCAATACCATCAACATACTCAGGAGTGCCACCATTGTTTTACCACTGCCCACATCTCCCTGTAACAAGCGATTCATTTGTGTACCGTTGCCCATATCGATGCGAATTTCCTTTAGCACTCTTTTCTGTGCACCGGTCAATTCGAAGGGAAGATACTTTTTATAATAGCCATTGAACAAATCGCCCACATGACCGATTGGTTTTCCTTTCACCGTTTGTTGACGATTCCATTTCGCACGTAGCAAGCGCAATTGAATAAAAAACAATTCTTCAAATTTTAAACGGTATTCAGCAGCGGCAAGTTTAGTATCATCAGCGGGAAGATGAATGTTTCTCAAAGCAGAAGAGCGATCCATCAATTTAAATTCTTGCAAAAGATCAGGTGTTAAAATTTCATCCATTGCAAATCCAGGATGCGTCAACAAAGTTTTCATGAGTCGTTGAATCGACCTTGTATCAAGACCCTTTGCCTTACATTTTTCAGTTGTGCTGTACACCCCCACTAGTGAAGGCCCAAGAAATTTTTCTGCCTTAGCCGATTCTTCCAAATCGGGATGCACCATATTCAATTTACCATTGAAGACGGAAGGTTTTCCAAACGCAATAAACTCCACATTCGGACGAAGAATATCCTTCATCCACCGAATGCCTTGGAACCATACCAATTCCATTTGTCCGGAACCATCGCTTATTATCGCCGACATTCTGGTAGCTCGTTTCGCACCAAAAACTGTAATTTTAGAAATCGTTCCTTTCACTTGAACAAAAGGCATCTCATCATTCAGTTCTGAGATATTAAGAAATTTTGAACGATCGATATACCGAAAAGGAAAATGACGAATGAGATCTCCAAATACAGAAATATTCAATTCCTTTCGAAAGGTATCGGCCTTGGCTGGACCTACACCCTTCAGGTATTCAATCTTTGTATTCAGAAAATTTTGTGTAGTCATTGTCAACAAAAATAGGGAAGCAGAAAGAATTATTAGAATTTGTAAGGAGAGAAATAAAAACGAATTTAAAAGAAAAATCCCGCTCGAAGGCGGGATTTACACGTTCTTAAACACAAATTACTCTGCCTTTTTAACGTTCACCGCATTTTCGCCTTTACGACCTTCAATAAGTTCGTATGTGACAAGATCGTTTTCACGAACTTTGTCAATCAATCCACTGTGATGAACGAAGATTTCCTTGTTGGATTCATCATCTAGAATGAAACCAAATCCCTTGGCTTCATTGAAGAACTTTACTTTTCCTGTTTTCATTTAAATAAATAAATTAATAATTGAATGTTTAACAAAAATATATATAATATTGGAGTAATTCAATTTTTGACCATTAAAATTTCCGGAAAAGAACAAAAAATACTTTTGAGAGTCAATTACATAAGAAAAAAAACAAAAAAATAATCATCTTTGAAGAATGGAAAAAACGATTGCAGGCAATTGGGTTGACATCATCGGAAGAAAAATAAGACCGGGAATTTTCTCTATTAAAAACGGCAAAATCACATCTTTTAAGGATAGTCCCGTAGAGGAAAAACACTATTTGCTCGCCGGATTCATTGATGCACATATCCATATTGAAAGTTCGATGTTGGTACCTTATGAATTTGCAAAAGTGGCACTTCCACATGGTACGGTGGCGACTGTTAGTGACCCGCATGAAATCGCTAATGTCTTAGGACTAGAAGGTGTTTACTACATGATAGAAAACGCCAAAGATTCCATGCTTAAATTCAACTTTGGAGCTCCGTCGTGTGTACCTGCCACCTCCTTCGAAACAGCGGGCGACCAAGTAAACGCCGGGGATATAGAAACGCTTATGCAGCGGGATGACATCAAATATTTGAGTGAAATGATGAATTATCCCGGTGTATTATTTCATGATCCGGAGGTAATGAAGAAAATAGAAATCACCAAAAAGTACGGCAAACCCATCGACGGGCATGCTCCAGGATTAAGGGGAGCCGATGCAAAAAAATACATTGGTGCCGGGATCAGTACCGACCATGAGTGTTTCACTTTAGAAGAAGCTGTGGAGAAAATAAGTTATGGAATGAAAATTCTAATTCGGGAAGGATCGGCTGCTAGGAATTACGATGCTTTACATCCGTTATTAAAAAGTCATCCGAAGGCTTGCATGTTTTGCAGCGACGACAAACATCCTGATGAGCTCTTGTTAGGACACATCAATCAACTTGTAGCCCGATCCATTTCATTGGGCTATGATTTATTTGATGTATTATTTGCAGCATGTATACATCCCATTCAACATTACAAACTTGGAGTCGGCCATTTAAATATTGGCGATTCCGCCGACTTTATTGTATGTGAAAACTTAGAAAATTTCAAAGTGTTAAAAACCTTTATTAATGGAGAATGTGTTGCTGAAAACGGGAAAAGCATTTTGTTAGATAAAACACATCCCATCAAAAACAAATTCAGCACATCTAAAAAAAACGTCAATGCTTTTAAAATTCCGGTTCGAGGAAATAAAATACGTGTGATTGAAGTTTACGACGGACAATTGATCACAGGAGAAAGTCAAGTTGATGTTGATACAACAGAAAGCGAAGTAAGTTCAGATGTAAGAAATGACATTTTAAAAATTGCCGTCATCAATCGCTATTCGGATCAAGAACCGGCCATTGCCTTCATTCGGAATTTTGGATTACAACGCGGAGCCATTGCATCCAGTGTTGCGCATGATTCTCATAATATCATTGTAGTGGGCGTTGATGATGATTCTATTGCAAGAGCTGTCAATAAAATCATTGAGCAAAGGGGAGGATTAAGTTTAATCGATGGCAACAAGGAACTTTCTATTGCATTACCAATTGCAGGATTAATGAGCGACTTGGATTGTGTAAGCATCGGAAAAGCTTATTCAGAATTAGACCTTGGAGCGAAACAATTAGGATCTAAATTAAGAGCGCCCTACATGTCATTATCGTTCATGGCTTTGTTGGTGATACCACAGTTGAAGTTGAGTGACAAGGGATTGTTTGATGGAAAAAGCTTCTCGTTTAGTAATTTATTTTGTTAAAATAGATATGAATTATGAGCTTTGAGTTTTGGGCTTTGAGCTTTGAGCTATGGGCTTTGAGTTGTGGGCTTTGAGTTATGGGCTTTGAGCTTTGAGTTATGAGCTTTGAGTTATGAGCTTTGAGTTATGAGCTTGTCCTAGCCTGAAATAAGTTGACCGTTTTTAGGGATTATAAACCTTAAAAAAAACCTATAAAATGGCAACAATTGAACAATTTGAAAAGCTTGGCGTGAAGGAACGTCAAATGCGCTATTTCAGT
>Ga0209702_10001030_pt1 | contig 56285 bp, 57 predicted proteins | sample FRY01_FD_187210 | JGI IMG/M metagenome (GOLD analysis project Ga0209702, IMG submission 187210) | Freshwater microbial communities from Lake Fryxell liftoff mats and glacier meltwater in Antarctica - FRY-01 (SPAdes) (version 2) | ecosystem: Environmental > Aquatic > Freshwater > Ice > Glacier...
AGGCAGTATATCAACAAATCTATTATTACAACAACAACAGAATACATACAGCATTAAAAATGAAACCTGCGGAGTTTAAGAAAGCGTATTTAAGTAATAATTTAACGAGACAAGTTGTTTAGTAAAAGGGGTACTTGACATTGTGAAGAAATTCGTGTACAATATATTTATGAGTAAAAAGCTTTTGTTGATTTTAATTATTTTAATCATTTCATTCATTTCGTTTTTATATTTTTCAAGGTATACCATAAAATTAAGTAATATAAATCAGGCTTTGCCAAATATTACTTTAAGGAAATATAATTATGAAAGTTGGAAAACTATCCTACCTAAAACTTGCATACGTTTTTCAGATGGATGTAATTTTTGTACGAGAGTTGATGATGGTGGAGCATTTTGTACTCGCAGGGGTTGTGGAGAATATTCTAAGCCAATTTGTTTAGATCAAAAATAATTTATTCTCTTGTTGATTCTCCAATCCAAAACAGCAACACTCCTATAAACCATGCTTGATATTGCAAAAAGAATATAGGGTTAAAGGTTATAGATATTAGCATTATCAATATTACACTTACTATAAAGCTGATTCTTTTTGTTGCTAAAAGGTAATAAACTATTGATACAAAAAAGAGTATTGGTAGCCTTTCGTTTAACCCTTCAACTTTAAATATCTCACCAACTGTTAAGCTTGTAACTGTAAAGTGTGTTTCTGCAAGTCTTGTGCCTGTGAATAGTACTGATTTTAAATACGCACTTGGAGATTTTATTAAAAACACAATTGAAACAATAAGCATTGGAACTATAATTAGTAAAAGATTTTTAATATTTTCAACAGTGCCTTTTTTTGCAGTTTTAATTATAAACAGGGGTAGTAAAAATATTGTTAGGTGTTTTAGAGCTAGCTGTGTGCCAAAAATAACTAAGGATTTTTTTGGATATGTATTAATAATTGTAAGGGAAAGTAGTAGTAAGAATATTGGAATTGTATCCATACTTAGGGTAATTGCTAAATATATTGACCATCTGTTGAAAAACCATATACCTGCAAGTAATAGTCCAGGGAATGTTTTAGAATTTTTGTGTGAGTTATAAAATATTAAAAACCCAACAAGCCCGTAAAATATTACCGATACAATTTTCCACATTTCTATCCAATCATTAAAGTTTTTATAATTTTTGACAGTTGGTGCAATAAGATAATAAAACCCTGCCAAGTAAGTTGGGTATTTATTGTTTTTCTCCATATCTGAATTTAGTATTGGTATGTAAGGGTTTTTACCATTCAAAATATCTTTTGAGGCCTGCCAGTGTGAGTGTATATCTTGTGATTGATAGTATGAAAGGGGTTGTTTTGTATGATCAAAAACAGCTTTTGATACAAACATACAAATCACAAAAACGATAATTATTCCAATATTTTTTTTAGACTTTAGTAACATGTGCAGAGTATTATATAATAAACAGTTAGTGTTTGCTAAATTACAGGTATAATTAAAGGGTGGTCATTATGAAAAATAAATTTTTAATTACAATATTTATAGCTTTAATATTTGGAGTTATTTTTGCCCCTTTGTATTTATTTTTAAGGGGAAGTAAGGTTAGCCCTACTGAATCTAAACCTAAGATTGCTACTACTATATTTCCAATTTATGATATTGCTAAAAACATTGCAGGGGATAAGACTGATGTTGTCTTGATTTTACCAGCAGGAGCAAGTGCACATACTTTTGATCCTAACCCTTTAGATATTGCTAAGTTAGAGGGTGTTAATACACTTTTTAAAGTAGGGGTAGGTCTTGATGATTGGATAGAGAAAATGGCTGATCCTAGCATTGTTCGTGTTGATTTATCTACTTTTGTAAATTTACTTAAATCAACAGATCCTCATGAAAATAATACAGAGTTTGACCCTCATTATTGGTTAAGTGTTGATAATGCGACCTTAATTGCAAATAAGGTGAAAAATGAGTTAGTAAAAATTGATCTGGCAAATGAGGATTATTACCAAGGAAATCTAGATATTTACTTAACTCAGCTTGAAAAATTAAAAATTGAGACTGAGGCAGAGTTGAAAAATTATAAGGGGCGTGGAATTATAACTTTTCATAGTGCCTTTAACTATTTTGTAGGTGATTATGGATTGAAAGTAATTGCTACTATTGAGCCATTTGCAGGGAAAGAGCCTACACCTTTATATTTAAAAAATGTTTTAGAGGTTATTAAGATAAATCATGTAAAGGTAGTATTTAAAGAGCCTCAACTTTCAAGTGATCTTTTAAGTAGTTATATTAACGACTTTGGTGTTAAAATACTTACCCTTGACCCACTAGGTGGGGTGGATAATACTAATTCATATATTAAGTTAATGAGATTTAATGCAAATGCGATAAAGGAAGGTTTAAGTTTATGAAAGAACAGATAAAACTAGAAAATGTTGAGTTTAAATATTTAGGTAATAATGTTTTAAACAAGATTAATCTTAGTATTAACGAGGGTGATTATATCTTTATTACAGGTGGAAACGGTTCGGGTAAATCTACGCTTATCAAACTAATATTGGGGTTAATAAAACCTAGCTCTGGACAGGTTAAAACAAAAAAAGACCAATTTATTGCAGATAATATAGGATATGTTTCGCAGAGTCAGAGTATTGATAAGGATTTCCCAATTACTGTAGAGGAATTAATCTTACTTGAGTGTAAGGTTTCTAAACGAACATGTAGTTTATCTCCTGAGATTCATTTAGCAAGGTTTAATGCAGAGCACCTGATTAATAAAAAAATTGGAGAGCTTTCGGGGGGCGAGTTACAAAAAGTTTTAATTGGAAGAGCGCTAGTAACTGAGCCTACAATCTTAATATTAGATGAGCCTACAAACAATTTAGATAAGCAGGCACGTGAGAATTTATATAGCTTGCTTAGACATTTAAATAAAGAGGGCAGGACAATAATTCATGTTACGCATAGCCATTTTGAGCTAGATAATCAATCCAAAAATGCAATTTATTTAGAATTATTAGATGGTAATTTAGTTAAGATTAATAACCATGATTAACGATATTTTTCAGTTAGAGTTTATGTTAAGAGCAATATATGCTGGATTACTTGTATCTATTACCTGCGGGGTGCTCGGGGTATTTGTTGTTTTACGTAAGCAATCATTTATTGCTGATGGGGTTGCACATGCTTCGCTAGCTGGTATTGCAATTGGGCTTTTACTCGGATCTAATCCAATATTATGGGCAGTTGGAGTTGCAATTATAATGAGTATTCTTTTAACTTATATTAAACAAAACTCTACCATTAGCTTTGATAGCTCGATAGGAATTTTGTATTCATTTTTTTTTGCAATTGGAATATTAGTTATCTCAAGTATTAATAGTTATAAACCAGATTTAATCTCATTTTTATTCGGTTCACTTTTATCAATCACCTGGATAGAGGTTATTTATTCGTTAGTGTTACTTGTTGCAGTTGTAATATTTATCGCAATTAGCTATTCCAAAATTGTTTACATGACATTTGATATTGAAGGGGCGAGGGTGCGAGGTGTAAATGTCAAACTTTTTGAATATGTGCTAAATATTTTAGTAAGCATTGCAGTAATAGTTAGCGTAAAGTTAATGGGTGTTGTTTTAGTTACTGCACTACTAGTAATCCCTGCTACATTTGCAAAGCTTTTCGCAAGAAATTTTTCACAGGTGATCTGGCTTAGCTGTATATATGCAGTATTTGTAACTACCATTGGGATTTTAGCCTCTTTTTTTCTGGATTTACCAAGTGGAGCAACCGTTGTTGTATTACAAACGCTAGTTTTAGCATTTTTTGTTCTAATTCGAAGTATTAGGTATAAGTGATTCTATAATTTTAGGTTACAATTACTATTATGACTCTAAAGACTTTAAAAGATGTAGATATTGAAGGAAAGATTGTTTTATATAGAGCACCCTACGACATTGAGGTAATAGATGGTCAGCTAGAAGATACCAAAAGAATCGATTTTACTATTCCAACACTCAAATTTTTAATAAGTAAAAACTGCAAGATAGTTATATTAACCTATGTAGGTAGACCCGATGGAAAAGTTGTAGAAAACCTTCGAACAACTATTCATGCCCAGTATCTTTCTAAGAAATTGAATATTGAAGTTAAGAAACTTGATGACTGTATAGGTGAGAAAGTTGAAAGCTCAATTGCAAAAATGCAAAATGGCGAGGTGCTAATGTTAGAAAATGTAAGGTTTTACGAGCAAGAGTCTAGAGATGATGATGATTTTGCTAAAGAGTTATGTAAAGGTAAAGATATAATAGTGTTTGATGCTTTTCCTCAGGCACACAGAAGACATTCTTCAACAACAGGTATACTCCGACATTTAGATTCTGTTGTGGGTCTCTATTTTGAGAAAGAGTTTGATCAGATTAATAAAATCATTAACCAGACATCTAAACCATTTATCGCGGTTATTGGTGGTGCTAAAGTTTCTGATAAAGTTTTAGCCATAAGAAAGTTAGCACAAATTGCAGATCTGGTATTAGTAGGTGGTGGAGTTGCAAATGCATTTCTACAACAGCAAGGGTTTGATATATCAGATTCGTTTGTTGAGAATGTTTTTGTAGATGGAGCTAGTACAGAAAAAAAAGATATTAATATCTTAGTTTCCGAGATCTTAAGTGATAAAAACACTACTAGTTTAGTTATACCAGATGGAGCAATATGTGTTGCAGATAGTAACATATTACTGCCAGTAGATTTTGTTGTAGAGATTGACGGAAAGCCTGAAAGTTTAGATATAACAGAGTTAAATGAAAGAAAAAGCTTTCAGATTAAAGATATTGGACCAAAAACAGTTAAGTTATATGAAAGTGTATTAGCAATGTCTAGTACGATTTTTTGGAATGGACCTATGGGGGTGTTTGAACAAGATGACTATAGTAAAGGATCGAAAAGTATAATGATGTATATAAAAAATTATAAAGGATTAGGCTTAATTGCAGGTGGCGATTCGATCACGTTAATAGATAAGTTTGATAATATCTCAAATTTTGAGTTTATTAGCTTAGCAGGTGGTGCAACTTTAGATGTAATATCTGGGAAAGAGCTTGCAGTAATGCCTTATTTAATAAAGCAGTAATATGTTTTACTTTTTTTACTCACATAAAAAATTAACCAGTTTATTACTCTTACTATTTCTAATAAATATTTTCACTTATATATTTATATGGACCAAGATCTCTTATGCACCTGATCTGTTACCTTTATGGTACTCAATGCCAAAAGGAGAAAAAATATTATCATCTTCCAGGGCTTTATATGTTATTCCATTTCTTATGACATGGATATTTTTAAGTCTTACTCTTGTTGCTTTAAAATTTGTTAAGACACAAAAACAGCTAGTGTACCCATTTTTTGCATTTGCCATTGCATCTTATATATACCTGCTTTGGTCGTTATATTTAATTACAGATAAGTTTTTATTTTTAGCTCCAAGTTTTATTCCAGAGGAGTATAAAAGTTTAATAATTCCATTTGTAGTTACTTTTACAATCTCATATTTCTTAACGCCTTTGTCTATACGCTTTATTAAAGCAATAGGTGCAGTAGATAATCCAAGCAAGCATAAACACCCTGCAATGTTAATAACAAAGAGTGTGCCAAGGGGCGGTTCAATCCCATTTTTTATAGCATTTGTTTTAGGGGTTGCAATTTTTATGGGTTTCCCAAAAAAAGTTTTAGGAATAGTAATTGGTGCTTTTATTGCAAGTATTATTGCAGTAATTGATGATAAATATGATTTAAACAGAAACTTGCGACTTTTAGTATTATTACCAATTGCGATACTTGTAATAATTGGGTTTGGGGTCGGTTTTTTCTATTTTAATAATCCGCTAGGGGGAACGATTCAGTTAGATGCATTTATAATTCCTATTAATTTTATTGGTTCACACCATATAGTTTTGTTAGCAGATATTTTCACATTTTTCTGGTTTTTATGGGTTGCAAACATGATTAATTGGTCAAGTGGCGTAGATGGACAGTTTTCGGGAATTGCAGGGATTACAGCACTTGTTATAGGGTTAATTGCGATAAAGGTTGTTAAACTCGAGCCTGAGCAGTTTGAGACTGCACTACTTGCTGTTATTGCCTCTGGTGCAATATTAGGGTTAGCTCCACATACCTGGTATCCGCAAAAATTAATGTGGGGGTTTGGTACAACTGCTGTTGGATTAATAATTGCATCATTATCAATTTTGACAAATGCCAAAGTGGCAACTGCAGTATTAATTTTACTAGTTCCAACACTTGATGCGGTATTAGTAATGATTAGAAGAGTAATGCAAAGAAGGTTGCCAACATGGGGGGATAGAGCCCATTTACACCATTATTTGTTAGATAAAAAAGGTTGGTCAATACCCCAAATTGCAACATTTTATTGGGGGATGACCCTAACAACAGGCTTAATAGCATTATTTACTGCAGGAAAAACTAAGTTATTAGCACTGTTAATTGTAGGTGGACTTGTTGGATATATCTTGAGTGTTATACACTACGGGTTTTTTAAGGATTGGAAGAAAGCGAATGGAAAGTAATTCTTAATTTAAACTAGAATCTATTGTGCCACAACAATTACCCACCCCGCAGGTGGGTAATTAGGTTTGAGGGGCTTAAAAATAATTTCTCTCTTGCTCTAGGTTGTCTAAAAATTTATCAACTTCATTTGCTTTGTATTGTGGTTTTTGTTCGTTTATATTTGTTTTTACACCTTCGTAGGTTATAAGTTCTGTTGGTATCTCTTTTAAAAATCTTGATGGTTCGTTAGCTTGTGTTGATCCAAAGTAGGTTCGTTTTTTTGCGTACAGTAATGTTAGTCTTTTTTTTGCCCTTGTTATTCCAACATAACAAAGTCTACGCTCTTCTTCTAGTTCTGATGCATCTGTTAACGATCTGCTATGGGGGAATAATCCTTCTTCCATTCCAATCATAAATACGTTCTCAAACTCTAACCCTTTTGCTGCATGTAAGGTCATTAAGGTTACTGCATTTGGGTTTGTTGAGTTGCTACTGCTTTCACTCTCTACTAACGAAACATTTTCTAAAAACTCTTGTAGTGTTTCAAATCCGGAGGCTACTGTTTTTAATTCTTTTACGTTTTCAACTCTATCTTCAAAATCTTTTGTTTTTGTCTCAAGATAGTTTATGTAGTCTGTTACCTCTATTATTTTTTCCAAAATTTCATATGGTGTTGCAAGGTTTAGGCTTTCTCTATATTGTTCACAAAATTGCAAAAACACCTCAAATCTGCGTTTTCCTAGTTTGCTAATTCTGTTTAAGCTAACAGAATCTGTTGGGTTATAAAATATGCGTAGGTAACCTAAAACATCTTTTATCTCTTTTCTTTCATAAAATTTTACTCCACCTATTAATCTGTAGGGGATATTATATTTTACTAATTGGTCTTCTACTGCTCTGGACTGCGCGTTTGTTCTGTATAAGATCGCACATTCGTTTATATTTAATTTATTATCGTTCATCTTATGTATAATTTCTCTTGCCTCATCTGTTTCATTAAATGCTTCAAACACTGTAATTTTTTCTCCTGCATCGTTATTTGTCCAAAGTTCGATTGGAACGTGGGATCTGTTGTACTCAATTAATTTTTGTGCAGCCTGGAGCAGGGTCTGGGTGTGTCTGTAGCTTTGTCCTAATCTAAAAATTTTAACTTTTGGATAATCTTTTTCAAAGTTTAAGATATTTCTATAATCTGCCCCTCTAAAGCTATAAATAGCCTGACTCATATCACCAACTACGCAAATGTTTTGGTGTTTTTTAGCTAGTAGATTTATTAGTACGTACTGAGCATGGTTGGTGTCTTGGTATTCGTCAACTAATATATACTCAAAATTAGTCTGGTACTTTTCAAGTACTTGGGGGTTATTGCGAAGTAGCTCTACCAATTTCATGAGTAAGTCATCAAAGTCTAATGCATTAGCTTGGAATAGTTTATGTTGGTATAACGGATATATTCTTGCAACGTTTTCTCTAAAAAACCCGTGTGCAAAGTTTGTATACTCACCTGCTGTAATTAACTCGTTTTTAGCAGAGGATATTGCAGAGTGTACTGCATTTGGGTTTATCTTTTTTGTATCCATTCCAAGCTCTGCCATTGCAGCTTTTACTAATGCTCTAGAGTCAGAAGAATCATAAATAATGTAGTTGGTGTTTATTCCTTCGTTGTACCCATCTTTTCTTAAAATCCTAGATGAGATTGAGTGAAAGGTACCCATAAATGCTGGGATTTCTTTATTTTTAACTAGTTTAAAAATTCGTTCTTTCATCTCACCTGATGCTTTATTGGTAAATGTTACAGCAAGAATTTTGAGTGGATCTACTTTTTTTTCTTCGATTAGGTATGCTATTTTGTGCGTTAGTACTCTTGTTTTTCCTGATCCAGGGCCTGCTGTAATAAGGGTTGGACCTTCGTTGTACGAAACTGCATCTTTTTGATCTTGATTTAATAATTTTAGTATATTTGCCTCTGTCATTATGTTTTGTTTGTGTTTAGTAAATTTTAATTTAATTTAGTTCAATTTAGTTCAATTTAGTTCATTGTGCATTAGTTAATGTATATGATAATCTAAAGAGAAGAAAGTAGTTTGTAGTTTTTTTTGAAGGGTAAGTATTATGAAATTAGTAGATTATTATGCAGATTGGTGTGGACCATGCCAGATGATGAAACCAATTGTCGAAGAGGTAATGGCAGAATTAAGTGGAATAACACTTGAAGAGGTTAATATTGATACAGATCAAGATAGAGCAGAGAAAGCTAATGTTATGAGTATACCAACTTTTGTTATTGAAGATGACAATGGAAATGAGATAGATCGAAAAATTGGAGGACTTGGAAAAGAAGACTTTAAGAGCTGGGTACAAACACATATTAAGTAAAGGAAGGATAAGATTATTATGCCTACAAAAGTTGCAATAAATGGGTTTGGTAGAATTGGTAGGGCCGTTTTTAAGGTTTTAACTAATACTGCTAACCCTGGTTGTTTAATCTCACCAATACTTGCTAATGCAGATGTTGAGATAGTTGCTATTAATGACTTAACTGACCCTGCAACCTTAGCTTATTTGCTAAAATACGATAGTGTATATGGTAGATTAGACGTTAGTGTTGAGGGTAAAAGCTCTGAAGATAAAAGTTTTGGAGGAATAAAGTTTCAGGGAAAAGTAATTCCGGTGTTATCTGAAAGAGATCCTGAAAAATTACCATGGAAAGAGCTTGATGTTGATGTTGTTATTGAGTCCACAGGATTTTTTATAAAATACGAAGATTCCCAGAAACATATAGTCGCTGGAGCAAAGCATGTTGTAATATCAGCTCCTGCAAAGGGAGATGAAAATGATAACAACTCTACACAGGTTTTTGGAACTGACAAAACCTCTAATTTATTTGATTCAAAAGATTCACCAAAAATTGTTTCTAACGCATCTTGTACCACAAACTGTGTTTCACCCGTTGTTCAGGTTATTACATCTGCTTTTGGGGTTGAAAAGGCATTAATGACAACTGTGCATGGTTATACTTCGACACAAAATCTAGTAGATGGGCCTAATAGTAAACTGCGGAGAGCAAGGGCGGCTGCAATAAATATTGTACCTTCATCTACTGGTGCTGCAATTGCTACTACAAAGGTAGTTCCAGGTCTAGAAGGTCTATTTGATGGGATAGCATTTAGGGTACCTGTTCCAACAGGCTCAGTTTCTGATATTACTTTTGTTACAAAGAAGGATGTTACTGTTGAAGAGGTTAATAATGCGTTAATTAAAGCTAGTAAAAGTGAGAGACTAAAGAATATTTTGCTAGCGTCAAATGAATCTATTGTTTCTACTGATATTATAGGTATGTATTATTCTGCAATTGTTGACCTAGAATATACTAAAGTTGTTGGGGGTAATCTGGTTAAGGTTGTGGCTTGGTATGATAATGAATGGGGATACTCGAACCGATTAGCCGAGATGACTTTGCAACTTGGTAAAGCATAATTGTTTAATTATTATTGATTTTAGGTTTACTTAATTTCCTTTGTAGTATAATAATATTCATTGTATGGCTAAAATACTTAAAGTTACTAATGAAAAGGCATGTATTGGTTGTGATCTTTGTGTTCTTTTATCTTCGCGACTTGTTAATGGTAGACTTTCAATAAATAAGAGTCCAATCGATGTTAAGAGGGTAAATAAAAATTATAAAGTTACAATTGATCCTGGTGTAACGCTTGATTCAGCTAAAATAGTAAATATTTGCCCTACGGGGGTGTTTTCAGTAGAGAATGATTAATAAAGAGACATTAACAGTAGTTTATTTTGACCTTGAGTCAAAGAAAATTTCAAAGAAAAATCACCTTGATTATTTCTCATATATTGGGGGGATTGGTCTTGCATATAAAATTCTTGAGGATAATTTTGAAAGAGACCCATTAGTTTTAGCTGTAGGTCCTTTTAGTGGTATTTATCCTTATGCTTCAAAAACTGCAGTTTGTTTTTTCCATAATGACACAATTAAAGAATATTATATGGGTGGCAAACTTGCTACATCGTTAAGATTTGCTGGTGTTGATGCGCTGGTATTACTTGGGCATTCAAAAAGTAAAGTTAGTATCAATATATCTTTAGATGAGTATAAATTAGGAGTAGAGGAGAATGATTTTTCTTTACACCCAGAGTCTACCACAATTAATATTGGAGAAGATAAGGTTTTTATCGATAACCATTTTTCTATTTCGGGAAATCTAGTTCATAGAAAGTTTGTGGAAAAAGGTGTAGAAAAAGTTCATATAATTGGAGATTCTTCAATTGATATATTTGATACTAATGGGTATGAAGAGGCTTACCAGGATTTAATGGAGATGATTGATAAAATTGATGTTGTGCCATCTACATTTGCTTCTTGTTCTGGGTGCCCTGTAGGTTGTGAGTTTGCAAGTAAAGGGGAGGTTGGGACATCATCTTATTTATCTCATTGCTTGGTAAGTTGTTCATTTGCAGATAAAATATATGCTGATATATCGACTGTATATAGATGTTTATCTGTACTAGGTTATACTTATACACACGAGCATCTAGAATTTGTAGAAGGTAAAATTAATGAGGTTAGGGGGAATATTTATGAAAAAATTGCTAATAGCAAACTTTAAACAAAATAAGACAAAAAATGAGCTTGAGCAGTATTTTAAAAACTTAAGTATTGACGGAAATGATAGCTGTAAAGTTGTTATTGCTCCAAGTTTAGTTCACCTTGATTTTGTTAAAGGCGTAATAAGTGAAAATATTAAGATTGCAGGACAAACCGTATCACCTTTCCCAAAAGGGACATATACAGGTGCAGTAGGGGCTTTCCAGCTGAAAGATTTGGGTGTTGAGTATTGTATTGTAGGACATTCTGAACGTAGAAAATATTTTGGAGAGAGTGTTGTGGTAGTAAATAATCAGATAAGAGAGTTAGAAACTGTTGGAATAACACCAATTATATGTTTTAGTAACTTATCGGAGGTTAGACAGTTAGAGGTTGAGAACAAGGATTATTATCTAGCTTATGAACCAATAGATGCAATTATAACTGAAGGATCAGATGCACAGGCTTATGAAAATAAAGATATTGAAGATATGTTCTTGAAAGTTACTGAGATACTTGGTGAAACAAGGTTGATATACGGTGGTAGCGTAGGTGAAGATAATATAGATAGACTCTGTGACATATCTGGAGTTAATGGGTTTTTAGTTGGTAGTGCAAGTTTAGATGTACAAAGATTTTCAGAGATATATAGAAAGGTAAAATAACAGATGTTGAAGGCTTTAATCAAAGGGCAAAACAAATCGATTTATATTTACAGTATTGTTGGATTTGTGTTTTTAATGTTTATTGGGTTAATTCTTAAAATGTACTCTGAGCCAACTGAGATACTATCACAAGTTGTTAAAACAGTTGGAAATAACAAGTCTCTTAGTCGTTCAGATGATGGTAGTATAAATATTCTTCTTATAGGTGTAGATAAAAGGGAGAATACAGACAGTGTTGAACAAGGATTATTAACAGATACTATTATTCTTGCCTCCATTAATCCTGATAAAAAAACTTACTCTTTAATATCTTTTCCCCGAGATATATGGATTGATAATAACTTTGGTGGAACAGAGACAGGTTATGTTGGAAAAATTAATGGGATTTACACAGCAGTTGGAATTAATAAATTAATAAAGGTTGTTGAAAATCTTACAAAGAAGAAGATTAACTATCATGTAGCAGTATCATTCGGAGGGTTTATTCAGACAATAGATGCGATAGGTGGAGTAGAGATTTATGTTGAAAATACATTTGATGATTTTGCATACCCAATTGAAGGGAAGGAAAACGATCTTTGTGGTTTAAAGCAAGAGAATGTTGATAAGATTTTCGAGAAATTAAATGAGCAAAAAAAATGCACAGAAGAAGAAACTTGCATACTTTTTGATAATAAAAACGAGCTTGAAGATAAATATGACAATATTAAAGATAACCTAAAAGATGAATATGATAATTTAACTGAGGATATTAGTAAAACTTTTCAGGAATATTTAGCCTCAAAAATTGAGGTAAAAGATGAAAATCTTTTTGTTTATAAAAATATTGAGTATGAGTTAAAGGTTGATGATCTAGATTTCCCATGTAGATATGAGTCGTTACATTTTAATCAGGGTTTACAAAAAATGGATGGTGTGACTGCGTTAAAGTATGCAAGATCACGTCATGCTTATGGTCAGGAGGGAAGTGATTTTGCTAGAGCTAAAAGGCAACAGTTAGTAATTGATGCTACAAGAAATAAGGTATTAAGTCTTTCGACCTTCTCTAATCCAGTCAAATTAAAAAATCTGTATGATACATATCATCAGAATGTTGAGACCAATATAGGTGTTTTTGAGGCACAGGCAATGTATGAGATGCTCTCAAAAATTCAGAATAATGGATCATATGTAATTAGTATCTCTGATGATCCATCTACAGGGGGAATATTAGACTCGTTATACGGTGGTGAGGAGTATGACTTTGCATTTGTTTTAATTCCAAAAAACAAAAATTATAATGCAATAGCTGAATTTATAGCCATGGTGTTAAACAAACCCGTTATTACACAATGAAGACGTTAATTTATGGTACCGATAACATAAAGGTACTAGATTATTTGTCAGAACTTAAAAAAAAGTATAAAAATGAGCAGACTTATAATTTAACAGGCAGTATTGATGTTAATGATATTGTAGAGTATTTACAAGGAACTAGCATGTTTGCTTCTGAGGAGCTTATATGTTGGAGGCCAAATAAGAAAACAGAGATTACAGATGAAATTTTAACATTTATTAAAGACCCGCTTAGTAAAGATTTAATTGTAGTTGTACTTGAAAATCTTCCCAAAAATTCAAAACTTTTTAAATTTTTTGATCAGACTAAGCAATTTACCGGAGATGAAAAGGAAAAGGTTTTTCCACTTCTTGACACTATATCTAAAAAACAGGCTAAGTTATCTGTTAAGCTTTATTATAAATTATTACAACAGCAAAATGACCCAATATATATTAATTCCATGCTTTTTTATCAGTTTAAAAATATTTTGCATGCTAAATTTCAGACTGAAACTTTTAATTTAATAAACCCCTTTGTTAAAAGCAGGCTTGGCTCGGTAGTAAATAATTTTTCTGAAGATGAATGTGTTAATATTATAAAAGAGATATATTTTGTAGATTTACGTTTAAAAACAAGCTCAGTTGATAATGAAGTATTGGTTTTAAATTTAATTCTAAAGATAATTAATGGAAATTTAGCTACTGCCCAATATGTATAAAGCACCAGAAAGTATATTTAGCCCAGTTCAATATAAAAAAGGTAAAAACGCTACTAACGAGAGTAGAGACAAAGAGAGCGTAGTAATAGCGCTTCCAGCTGTTAATTTATCAATATTATTTATAATTGTTAAAGTTGTATGGAATATTGGGTTACCTTTTATATTTTTAATGAGTGGGCTTATTATCTTAACAACTCAGATTGTAATCCCAAGTTTAGCTGGGCAAACCACAAAAGATTTTATAAAACCGTTGGCTACAGATGTACTAGCTTCTACTTCTTCAACACAAGTCTTAACAGGGCTTGAAGAGTTTGAATTTTCTGAATTACAGCAAAGTGAAAAAAACTCAGTTAATATTGATCAGTCTTATCCATCGCAATTTACAATTACAATCCCAAAACTTGGAATTAATGATTTTTTAGTAGATACTAATTCAACAAATTTAAGACCAGATAAGGCTTTAGGGCATTATAAAGGGAGCTGTTTACCTGGGGAAATTTGTAGTGGTCGAAGTGATAGCTTTATATTTGGGCACTCTGCATTACCGGCCTTTTATGATCCAACAGATCCAAAAAAAGTATTTTCTAAGCTAGATGATTTAATGCCTGGAGATAAATTTTTTGTTAACTATGAGGGTGAAGACCTTGTGTATAAGGTTAACTTTAAAAAGATTTTAGAACCAAGTAAGCTTAATCCTTTAAACCCTCCAAACCCTTTTGCAATTGGAAAACCTACATTAACCTTAATGACCTGTTATCCTCCAGGGACAACAAACGAAAGGTTAGTAGTTTCTGCAGAATTAATGAACTAACTTTTTATATTTTAGCCCTGCGTTTTACTCTTTTTATTGCCGTTATAACAATTCCTATTATTAGTATTGGAACTCCAATTAAAAAAATAAGATCACTTTGAGGTAAATATGATATGGAAGAGCTTGTTGCTTGTGTTTCTGAGTGAGTGTTTTGTGTAATTACATAGTTTGCAAAATAAGACATACCTATAATAGTGACTGTTAAAGTTATAAAGGTTAAAAATCCTCTTTTTGCTTCGTAAGAATTCATTTTAAGGCTCTTTCTTTAAGTAAGTTTAACATTTCTACATCAATTGTATCTGATATAGGTATTGCAATAATAGTAACTTGTTCGGGGATTTCTACGTTTGAGTAATTTTTATATAGATCAAAAATAACCCAGATAGTTATTGAAAATAAAGATAAATAAAGTGCTAGTAGAGCTGATTTTGTCATTTTTTATCTCCTATTAATGGAACTATCGTTGTACCAATACTATCAGTATTGTATTTAAATCCAAATGCACTTAGTAATAACGATGCATTATATAGCTCTTCATTTTTTGTGATTGAGATATTTTTTGTTTGTAAAACTGGTAAACTCTTTTCAAGATTGTATATAAATTTAATAATATTGTTGTATTCTCCTGAAAAATTAAGATTAAAAGACAGCATATTGGTTCCGTAATTTTCAACACTTTCTACTGATTCTGCATTTATAGTTGAGATAAATATATCATTACCTGAAGCTATATTTGTCACATTATCAATAAAGATTGGAGAGTTAATAACATCTGGAAGTGCTTGATCAATTAGTGGAATTAAATCTTTGTTTTTATTTATAATTACCTCTACTTTTGCAAGGTTTTCTAATTTAACAGATAGTTGCTTATCAATCTCTTTACCTTTTTTGATTATCTGAACTAATTTCCCGGCTTCAATTAGGGTAGGTCGAATAAAAAAGAATAAAAAGAGAGAACATATAACTACGCTTGTACCAAAATATGAGTATGAAATATATCTTGGGTTTACTAATTTTTTATATTTTCTATTGTTAAGTATTTTCATTTATATTGTATCTCAATTGCAAATTCGTAACTATTATCAGTTGAGTTTAAGGAGCTTCCATAAAGTATGACATTTTTGACTTTGTTATCTTTAATTAATTTATCTATATATTGTCCAAATTTTTCACCTGATGTTGCAGTAACAGACATGTTGGCTATTTTGTTTGAAGGGAAAGTAATTTGGTTAAGAGTCACCCCTACTATTATTGTGTCATTAATATTGTTGAGTAAATTTGAGTAATTTGATTTATCTGTCTCGATTTTACGTAGTATTTGTAGTTTAGTTTGTACCTTACGTATTGTTTCCTCTTTTTTATTTATAGAGGTAATTGCAAGCTGTTTTTCTTGTATAGAGGTGGATATATTATAGATCTGTCTGTCTAAATTCCACCTATAAAGCCAAACGCTAATAATAATGAAGTTTGTAATGATAATAATAAGTTTGCCTGCAGTAGAGCCCCATATATACAGTTTATCTAACACGTTTGATTTAGCAAATTGTGTAGATGGCGTTAGGTTAATCTCATTAGGCAAGGGCATTAATATGTGTGCAGGATGATTAATAATTAATGATAATTAATAATTTAGCCTACATTTTGGATCTTTTTGTATAGATTTGATTTTAACCTATTTGCCTTGTTTTTGTGTAGTATTTTGTTTTTTAAAGCTTTATCAAGAATTTTTTGATATTTTGAAAAAGATGAAACAATATCCTTAGATCCATCTTTTATGGCATTATTAAGCTCATCTGTAACTTTTTTTACACGAATTCTCCAAGCCTTGTTAACTCCAGCTTTTCTATCCTGATTTCTTAGGGCCTTCTTTGCATGTTTTAAATTTGGCATTATATATATCTCTTTACTACGTAGGTAAATTTTAGTAAATTTACTATTCGTTGTCGAGATAGTTGATAACAAAACGTACTACTTTATTTCGCGTGTTATATTTTATCAATTTCTTGTTAGTATAGCAAATAACATGGTACGATTTATCCTATGATGATGCGAATTGTTTCAAAAGGACAAGATATTTTATATAAAAGTCAGGAGAGTATTTTTTCTGCAGCGGTAATTATTGCTCTAACTACTTCGTTTTCTTCCGTGCTGGGATTAGTAAAGGTTAGGCTAATAAATACATACTTTACCTCTGATGTTTCAGGGCTATTTTTTATTGCTGACCAGATTCCTAGTTTTTTGCTAAATATATTAGTAGTTGGTGCTATGTCTAGTAGCTTTTTACCAGTTTTTACAAGCTATATTGAGAGAAAAAAAGAAGAAGAGGCGTGGGAGATGACATCGATATTAATTACTACAAGTTTAATAATTCTATCTGTATTTTGTTTATTTATTTTTATATTTCCAACTCAGATTATTCATGTATTTCCATTTACAAAAAATATAACTTCAGATGAGATTAGTACATTAGCATGGTTATTAAGAGTAATGGTTATACCACAGTTTTTTATCTTAATTGGTAGTTTTTTTACTAGCATCTTACATTCTTACAAAAAATTCATTATTCCTTCAATATCTTTAATTTTATATAACTTAGGGGTAATTATCTTTATGGTTCTGTTTCAGGATCAGTTTGGAATCTTCTCGCCTGCATTAGGAATGGGGCTTGGAGCGTTTTTAAGCTTAATGTTTCAGATTCCATTTATTAGAAAAGTTGGATTTAAGTACAGGTTTAAGATAGATCTGAAAAATGATAGCGTAAGAAAAGTATATAAACTTTTTGCCCCAAGAACACTTGGACTTGTTGCTAACCAAATAAATACATTTTTACAGGTTTCAGTTTTTGCAAGTTTTGTAAGCATTGCTTCGGTAACTCCATTTACTAATGCTAATCAGCTTCAAACATTTCCTATTATCTTTTTAGGGGTAGCTTTAGCTCAGGCTGCATTTCCCACGTTATCTGGATTTGTTTCTACAAATAACATGAAAGCTTTTAAAGAAACTTTATCAACCACTATTTTACAGTTATCATTTTTAGCTTTTCCCATTGCTATAATCATGATTGGCCTTAGGGTACCATTAATCCGGCTAGTATTTGGAGGAGATAAATTTTCTTGGATTGATACTCTAACAGCTGCATATACCTTATCGTTTTTTGCTTTATCGATTCCAATACAAGCAATTTTACAGTTATTATCTAGGTCCTTTTACTCACTTCACGATACCTGGACACCAGTTAAGTACAATATATTAGCGATATTAGTAAGTGTTGTGTTAAGCTCTTACTTTATATTTATAAAGGGTTATGGTGTCTGGTCGTTAGCATTAGCTTATAGTATTGCTAATATTATAGATTTCGTCTTTCAACTTTTAGCTATGAGAGAAAAATTGGGCATAGAATGGTTTGATTCTTTAGTAAAACCAATACTTAAAATAGGGTACTCTTGTATGGTTTTGGCCGGTGTATTATATGCCTCAATGAAATACCTAGATGCTTATGTTATTGATACAACAAGAACAGTAAATCTTATGTTTTTTGTAGCACTAGTTTCTATTAGCTCCATGGCGGTTTACTTATTGGTAACACACCTTGCAAAGGTTAAAGAGATAAGTTTGTTCTGGAAGATTGTTAGAAAGTTTAATAGGAATGCCCCATTGATAAATAATGTCAACTAATACTCGAAATTTTAGCATTATTGCTCATATAGATCATGGTAAATCTACTCTTGCAGATAGATTCTTAGAGCTATGGGTTGGTAGAGTCAATAGTGTAGAGCAGGTTTTAGATAGTATGGAGCTTGAGAGAGAGCGTGGGATTACTATAAAACTGAAACCAGTTGAGATAAAGTTTTTATTTGAAAGTACTAATTACACCTTTAATCTTATTGATACCCCAGGGCATGTTGATTTTTCATACGAAGTATCAAGATCCCTTGCAGCTTGTGAGGGAGTCTTACTTTTAGTAGATAGTGTAAAAGGGGTTCAGGCTCAGACAATAGCAAATACCTCAAAAGCAATCGAGCAAGGATTAGAGATAATTCCTGTAATTAATAAGATAGATTTAATAAATGCTGAGGTAGAAAGAGTAGAGGAGGAGCTGTTTAATGTGTTTGGATTTAAGAAAGAAGAGATAATTAAGATATCGGCAAAAACTGGTCAGAACTTAGAGCTATTAATAGATAGAATAATTAAGAAAATTCCTTTTCCGCAAAGCAATTCTGAAAAATTCAACTCATTAATTTTTGATTCATATTATGATGTATTTCAAGGAGCAATTGCCTTAGTAAGAGTATTTGGGGGGCAGGTTAAGTCTGGAGATAAAGTGCGTTTATTAAATGCAAAAAAAGACGTTATTGTTGAAGAGGTTGGTGTATTTAGTCCACAAAAAATAATTAAGGACAAACTAGTAGGTGGAGACGTTGGATATATTGTTACGGGAGAAAAAGATCTTTCTTTTGTTAAAGTAGGGGATACAATTTCTGAGACAAGTTTTGATAAGGTGTTTCCTGGGTATAAAGAGCCACAGAGAGTTGTATATAAAGGGATATATCCAATTAATGGAGATGATTTTGAAGGATTAAGAGAGGCATTTGAGAAATTGAATTTACAAGATTCAAGCTTTAATTACACGCCAGATGTATCAGGTGCATTAGGACAAGGGTTTAAATGTGGTTTTTTGGGTAATTTACATGCAGAAATTATCGAGTCAAGAGTAGAGAGAGAGTTTGATATTCCAGTTTTTACAACACCTCCAACGGTAATGTATTATAGGGGTGAAGAAGAGGTAGTAAAGCCATCAGATATGAGATCGACTCAAGAAATACTTACCGAACCTTGGGTAAACGTACAGATTATTGTTAAGGACGAGTACGTAGGTCAGGTAATGACCTTGGTCTCTGAAAATAGAGGAGAGTTTATAAAGTTAGAGTATCTTACTACTGCAGAGTCAAATAAACGAGTAAACTTAATTTACAATATGCCATTGGCAGAGGTGATCTCAGGATTTTTTGATGATTTAAAATCAGTGAGTAGTGGTTTTGCTTCACTTGATTATTCTATAATTAAAGGAAGAGAGGTTAAGGTTAACAAGCTTGATATCTTAATTGCTGGTGAGGTTGTAGAGGCATTATCGAGAATCGTAATAGATGATAATACAGCTGAAATTGCTCGTAAAATTGCTAAGAAATTAAAAGATAGTATTCCTAAACAGCAATTTGCAGTATCTATTCAGGTCTCGGTAGGGGGGAAGATTTTAGCTAGAGAAGATATTAGTGCATATAGAAAAGATGTTACACAGAAATTATATGGAGGAGATAAGACTAGAAGATATAAGTTACTAGAGAAACAAAAGGCGGGCAAGAAGAAGATGAAGTCAATCGGGAGAATAGAGGTCTCTTCTGAAGTATTTAGAAAAATCTCTGGGGTTTAATTTATCTATTGCTTATTATCGAAAGAGCAACGTTAAACAGCTCTTTATCTTTCTCGTTAACAAGCTGGTCTTTATTTAGGTCTAGTCTAAATCTAATATATGGTTCAAGCTCTGAAGCAGGTTTTGAGAACAGATATATATCAAATGAGTTAATTTGCCCATCACAATTTATATCTGCATTTGGTATATTTAAACATTGGCTTGGGGTATCAATAATATTTATTACAAACTCGTTAGTTGTTAAAGATACTGCCTGATCTGAAGAATTAATAGTAATATAGCTATTTGAATCTTTAATTTTAATCTTAATCTTTTTATCTTTAGCAAGTTTATTTATAAGGTCTAAATTGACAAAAGCAATATCATCATCTGGTTTAATCAAGCTAGGTTTTGTGTAACAAGTCAAAAGGAAGTTATTATTAGCCTCGTTAATAGTAGTATTACACTCTTTTGGGTCAATTATTTTTGCATTAATATAAATTATACTAGGAGGGAGTACTGTTGTGGTATTCAATCCTTCTACTGAGTAAGTGATATTAATCCCATTAATTAATAATGTATTCTCAGTGTTAATTTTTATGCTGGGGTTAATATTTACTGCCCCTTTAATATAATCAAACGAGCTAGAGCTAAAGGATAGTACGGTATTTTTAGGGTTTTCTACGTTTTTTTTATCTTCAAAACTAGCTGTAGTATTAAAGAAAAGATTAATAGAAAATACAAGTAATAATATACCAGCAAATGAAAAAAGTGTTTTAGTAATTATTGTTTTTTTATTCATAGGCAGAAATAAATAATAGCATAATGCTAAACAGTATTAGTATATTAGTCAAATACTCTACGATAAGATTGTTTTTATAGTAGGTATTTACTAATTTTGTTACAATAATTGCATATGGCCCGTGGTAGAAAGAAGAAATTAAAATTTGATCTTAGCTCCTCTGCGAAGAATTCATCAGGATCTATCTTGTTAATTACACTTGGTATTCTAAGTTTAATTGGACTAGTACAATCAGAATCTTTATTTGGGACCCTAATATTTAGGGTGTTTGGTGCATCAGCTATTTTTTTACCGCCAATCTTTATTGTTTCAGGGCTTATACTACTGCGAAAGTTAGAGCTATCATTTATAAAATTAAGGGTAATTTTAGGATTAATAATTGTAACCATAAGCTTTTCAGTAGTAGCAGAAAAACTTATGCAACAATCTTATGGTGGAGGAGTTCTAGGTAAGCTATTATTAAACTATCTTTCTGCTTTAATCTCAGAGGTTGGAGTTATTATATTAGCATTCGGAGGATTATTAATTGGAGCTGTAATCATTCTTGATAAAGGGATTGAAGGTGTATTGTTATTTATCAAATCACAATTATCATTTTTAACTAAAATTAAACCAACCAAACAGCTTGAATTAGTTGAAGATAATAACAACATTGCAAATGTTACCGAGGTTGATAGTGAAACCTATCCTATTATTAAGGGTGAACCAGACAATTTTGAGATTGTAGAGCCATCGTATGGATCGGATGATAATAAAAAAGATATAGTGAAAAGTACTTTGGAAGAGGGTGTAGAACAGAGCGATGTTGATAGGGGGGATTTTTTCCAGGTTATACCCGCACAAGCTGAACCACTTAGTGAATCACATTTATCAAATAAAAAGAAAGTGGATTCAAATAAAGTTATTGAAGATTTGAAGGTCGTGGCAGTAGAAAGGCCTTGGCAATACCCAACCTTAGATTTATTAGAAAACCCAACTAATGTTGAAGCTGATCGTGGAGATGTAAACGCTAGGGCTAAAATTATTGAAAGAACATTAAGTTCATTTGGGATAAAGTCTAAAGTAGTTGAGGTACATTTTGGACCAGCAGTTACTCAATATGCACTAGAAACTCAACAAGGCACAAAGATTACGAAAATAAACAATTTACATAGTGATCTTGCAATGTCCTTAGCCTCACCAACGGGGACTGTGCGAATAGAGGCGCCAATCCCTGGTAAATCTCTAATTGGAATTGAGGTTCCTAACTTTACGCCTTCTCTTGTTACAATGAAGAGCATATTAAAATCAGACCTTATTAAAAATGCAAAATCAAAGCTGGTAATACCTTTAGGTCGTGATGTATCTGGAGATATAGTTGTTGGGGATATTTCCAAGATGCCACATGCTTTAATTGCAGGAGCAACTGGTTCTGGTAAATCAATTTTGGTTCACTCAATTGTTACAACTCTCTTATTTAGATGTTCACCTGAAGAGTGTAGATTTATTATGGTTGATCCTAAACGAGTAGAGTTAAAAAAATACGAGGGAGTCCCACATTTACTAACTCCAATTATTGTAGATCCTGAAAAGGCATTGCCTGCATTAAAATGGGCAGTTGATGAAATGTCAAAACGATACAAGATGTTAGAGTTATTGAATGTTAGAGATATTGATTCTTATAACTCATTAGCAGATGTAACTAAACTACCTTACATAATAATTGTTGTTGATGAGTTTGCAGACCTAATGGCAACATCATCAAATGATGTTGAAAAAGCAATTTGTAGAATAGCACAGATGGCAAGAGCGGTAGGAATCCACCTTATTCTTGCAACTCAAAGACCTTCGGTTGATGTTCTAACTGGCTTGATTAAAGCCAATATTCCAACACGAATTGCCTTAAACGTAAGCTCACAAACTGATTCAAGAGTTATTATGGATCAGGTTGGAGCAGAGAAATTGCTAGGTAGAGGGGATATGTTATATGTCCCACCAGAAAGCTCAAAGCCAAAACGAGTACAAAGTATATACGTTTCTGAAAAAGAGATAGCAAGCGTTGTCGGATTTATTAAAGCCCAAGAATACGAATCAGAATCAAAGGAAGGCATAATGGATTTTGGTACAAATAAAATTGAAGGGTTAGGCGAATACGCTGATGATTATTTCCCACAGGCAGTTAAGATAGTAGTAGAAGAGGAAAGGGCATCTGCTTCGTTACTCCAACGAAGGCTATCAATTGGATATGCTAGAGCAGCAAGATTGCTTGATGAACTTGAAGAAAAAGGAATAATTAGTGAACAAGAGGGGAGTAAGGCAAGAGAAGTATACGTAAAAGACTCAAGAGAAATTTTAGGGGAATCATATGAAAAAGGTAGGTGAGATACTTGAAGAGGCTAGGGTTAAAAGAGGGCTTACTATCAAAGACTCTTCTAAGTTTACTAGAATTCATGAACAATATTTAAAAGCTTTAGAAGATGGAAATTACGCATTATTTTCTGATAGTGTACATATTAGGGGGTTTTTACAGAATTATTCTAAATTTTTGGGGTTACAGTCACAAGAGGTGTTGGCAGTATGGAGGCGTGAATACAAAGATACAGAAGAGGTTGTCCAAAACCAAGGTAAGTCTAAGGTTTTTGCAAAGTTCGTACTAACTCCCCAAATAATGGTAACTATATTTATAGTAATTATATCCACTTTTTTTAGCTGGTATGTTTATTCTCAATACAGAAGTTATGCAGGTGTGCCACCACTACTTATAGAGTCTCCTGAAGACAACTTAGTTACTTCGTCAAAAGAGATCTGGATAAAGGGTATGTCATATAAAAATGCATTTGTATATGTAAATGGACAAGAGGCAAAAACAACAGAGACAGGTAGTTTTAGATTCCCTGTATCACTTGAAGATGGGCTTAATACATTTGTAATTAAGGCTTCTAACAGATTAGGTAAAGAGACCGAGGTTAAGGTAAACGTATTGTATAGAGAAACAGAATGAAAACTTAGTGTTTATTTTTTCTTGGTAATGAATTTTTTCCCTGTTGTTTTATTTACAGAAGAGCTTAATGAAGATAAGACAGGTTTTGATATTTTTTTAACAATAGGAGAGGTTAATATTGATGTTGCTTTCTCCTCAACAGTTTGTTTGATCTCTGATGTAGCATTAACTGCTTTTGTAATATTCTGACTAGCTTTTATAACATTCGGGTTTGATATAATTTTTTTCCCAGTATCAGAATCCTCAAAATCATTTACGAAAGACTTAATTGTTTTTCCTAGGGTTTTTCTTGTTTTAGATCCTTCGGTTGGGGCAAATAAAACACCTGCAACAACACCAGATACAAACCCAAAAATAAATGGCATTGAGCTAGATCTATTTTCTTGGTGGTCTTTAGTCTTCTTTTGAAACATTATTTCTTAGTAATTTTTTAATTAAGCCTGCTACCTTTAACCCTTCGTTAATTGCACCTAAAGCCCCTTTTGCACTCATTATTGGTTCTGAAAGTTTTTGTGCAGTAGAGTCAATTGTTTCTAAAATATTATTAACTCTTTCAACTGCTTTTCTAATATCTTTTACTAAAAATAGAATAAAAATAGAAAAAACAATAGATTGAGCTGTTAATACTGAGATTATAATAATGAGCAGAGAGTTTGAATCAAACATTTGGCAGAATTTCAATTTAATCTATATTTATAATTTCATGGAAGGCATTATCAGTCAATGCACAATAGGTGATAAATTGATTATTTCTTCTTTAACTGCTATAAATATCTACATGAATTCTGAAGAAATTCGTCATAAATTTTTAGATTTTTTTATAAAACGTGGACACTTACTCGTACCATCAGCATCACTTATTCCTAAAAACGATCCAACGGTTCTGTTTAATACAGCAGGAATGCAACCACTTGTTCCATATTTAATGGGAGTTCCCCATCCATCTGGATCAAAACGAATAGTAAATTTTCAAAAATGCGTTAGAACAAATGATATTGATGAGGTAGGAGATAGTACACACCTAACTTTTTTTGAGATGCTGGGGAATTGGTCGCTTGGAGATTACTTTAAAGAAGATGCAATAAACTGGAGTTATGAATTACTGACTTCTAAAGAAGGGTTTATGCTTGATCCTGAAAGGCTTTATGTAACGGTTTTTGAAGGAGATGAAAATGCACCTAGAGATAATGTAGCATTTGAGGTTTGGAAGAATATATTTAAAGATGCAGGAATGGATTTTTCTAAGAGAATATTCTTTATGGGGGTAGATTCAAACTGGTGGAGCCCGGGAGATAATGGGCCATGTGGTCCAGATAGTGAGATGTTTTATGATGTAACTGGAGAGTTAACAAGAGGGTTAACAAAAGAGGAGTTTTTAGATGCTGACAAAAACCAACAGATTGTAGAAATCTGGAATGATGTTTTTATGGAGTATAACAAAAAGGATGGGAATATTATTGGAAAGTTAAAGAATCAAAATGTAGATACAGGATCAGGATTAGAACGCATAACCTGCATTGTTCAAGGAAAATCAAATGTATACGACACAGACATTTTTATGCCTGTTATTGATAAAATCTCAGAGTTATCAAGCATAGATGATCTAAGATCCAAGCGAATAATTGCTGATCATATACGAGCATCAGTATTTTTAATCTCTGATGGAGTAACTGCATCAAATACTGATCGAGGTTATGTATTAAGAAGATTAATTAGAAGAGCAGTTAGATATTCTGATAAGTTAGGAATTGAAAAGGGTGGATTAAAGTCATTAGTTTCAATGTTTGTTGAAAAATACAAGGTTGACTACCCAAATATTATAGAGAAACAAGACTTAATAAAAACTGAGATAGAAAAAGAAGAAGTTAAATTTCGAACAACACTAAAACGAGGCCTAAAAGAATTTGAAAAATTGAGCAAACATAATATTACAGGAAGCGATGCTTTTTTGTTGTCATCATCGTATGGGTTTCCGATTGAGTTAACCATTGAGCTTGCTAAGGAAAAAGGCGTTAAAGTTGATAAACATAGTTTTGATCAAAAAATGAAAGAGCACCAGGATCTCTCACGATCTGGCGCTGAACAAAAGTTTAAAGGAGGACTTGCAGATAGTAGTGCTGAAGTTACAAGATATCATACTGCAACTCACCTATTGCAAAAGGCATTAAAAATTGTCTTAGGAGAAGAGGTTAAACAAAAAGGAAGTAATAATACAAAAGACAGATTAAGATTTGATTTTAATTACAGCAGTGCTTTAACAGATAGCGAGATAAAAACAGTTGAGCAGTTAATAAATGAAAAAATAGACGAGGCACTACAAGTTTCAAATGTAGATTTAGAAAAGTCAAAAGCAATAGCTACAGGCGCTTATCATTTAGAGTCAGCACAATACCCAGATATTGTAACAATATATTTTATTGGTGATTCATTAGAAACAGCATATAGTAAAGAGTTTTGCGGTGGACCCCATGTTAAAAACACAAAAGAGATTGGTCATATTGAGATTTACAAACAAGAATCAGTATCCGAAGGTGTGAGAAGGGTTTATGTAAGGGTTGTGTAATTGTTAGGTAAGCTAATAAAATTAAAATCATAGAATCACGTTTACCCACCTGCGGGGTGGGTAATGGCTTGTTACCAACAATAAACAAACACTCCTAGGATTTCTCTAAATATTTAGATAAGAAAGTTACATGTTTCAATTAGAAATTGAAGATTTATTCAATTTCTATATTAGCTTGTTGGTGTGATTGGACTGTTTGTTTTTCTGTTATTACCCTTGAAAACATAGTAAAATAATTATTATCATGAAAAAAAGAGTACTTGCAGGAATTAGAGCAACAAATCAATTACACATAGGTAATTATCTAGGTGCAGTTAAAGGTATGTTAGAGCTTGAAAAGGGTGGTGAATACGAGACATTTTTTATGGTTGCAGATATTCATACAATAACAACTCCATTTGATCCAGAAAAACTAAGAAATAATAAAATGCAGGTAGTTATTGACTATTTAGCATGTGGGTTAGATGCTGAAAAATCAACGATTTTTTTACAATCTACGGTTAGCGAGCATGCGGAGCTAGCTTTTTATCTTTCTTCACTTGTAACTATTGCTCGTATGCAACATTTACCTACATTTAAAGATAAGGTTAAGCAGTATCCAGAAAGTGCTAGCTTGGCTTTATTAAATTACCCAACGTTAATGGCTTCGGATATTATTCTTTACAACGCCGAAAAGGTGCCAGTTGGTTTGGATCAAGAGCCACACTTAGAGGTTGCTCGTGAGATAGTTAGAAAGTTAAACAGTACTTATAAATTAAATTTTAATGAACCTACCAGGTTTGTGACAGATGGAGAATACGTTCCAAGCCTAACAGGTGAAGGAAAAATGGCAAAATCAGTTGAAGGAAGTGCGATTATGTTGTCTGATAGCTTAGATGTAATTAAATCAAAGCTATACGCAGTGCCTACGGATTCTGGCAAAGGAGATAGTATTCCGACACAGGGTGGAGTTAGAACTTTATTTGCACTTGTGTCATTATTTTTAGGTAACGATAGGTTAAACTCTTATGAAAAAATGTATTTATCAGAGGGTATTAGGTATAAAGAGATGAAAGAAGAGATTGCAGGAGAAGTGTATAAAATGCTTACTCCGATCCAAGAAAAAAGAAAGTTTTATGAAGATAATCCAAAACTTGTAAATCAAATTATTCAAGATGGACAGGCTAAAGCGCAAGCCGTTGCAAAAGAAACTCTATTCCAGATAAAAGGCGCAATGGGTTTGTAAAAGAAATATTGAGAAAATCTTATAAAAAGCATAGAATAGAGGTAATGAAACTGCCATTTTTTAATAGTAAGAAAAATCATCCCAAACAACCACATAATTTTATTGCAATTGATATTGGTTCTGACTTTGTAAAGGCTATTTTATTTGAGATTGAGAATAATAATTCGTTAAAGTTAGTTTCTTTTGGAAAACGTTATCTTAATCTAAAAGATGTACAGGCTGGAGTAATTGCAAATAAAGATAGTGTTCAGGAGGCAATTATATCTGCGATAAACGAGGCATTGTTAAATTATACACAAGAGGTCAAAGAGTGTATCTTTGGTGTTAGTGGAGAGATGAGCCTAGGGTTTAGTACAACTGTAAGGGTAACAAGAAAAAGTCCAACTAATGATATTAATGAAAAAGAGATAATCGAATTAAAAAAGAAAATTGAAGGTGTAGCTTTGTTACAAGCCCAAAGAGATTATTCAAGGCTTAAAGGTGTAAAGGAGATAGATTTAGAGTTAATTAATTCTGACATAACTATGTTTAAGGTTGATGGATTTTTTGTTTCAGAACCAGTTGGGTTTAAAGGTAGGGTTATTGAGGCAACTTTATTTACTGCATTTGCACCACTTAACCATTTAAAATTATTACAGCAATTATCAACAGGGATTGGACTTAATTTAGTTACCGTAAGCTCGAATATGTATGCTTTGGTAAAGAACCTTTCCAAAAACGAGCCATCTGAATTTAATGGAATTATTGTTGATATTGGGGGTGATTCTACAGATATAGCAGTTGTTTTTTCAGGAGGAATTTTAGCAACAAGAACGATTTCTGTAGGAGGTAGAACTTTTACAAGACGAATTGCAAGCTTGCTTGATTGGAGTTTTGCAGATGCTGAAAATAAAAAACTAATGTATTCAGATGGAAAATTGTCAGAAGAAGAGACTAATAAAGTAGGTGGAGTTATTGATGAAACAATTGAAGCGTGGCTTTCTGCCCTAAATTTAGCATTATTAGATATTGATGGTATAAAAACATTTCCAAGTAAGTTATATTTAACAGGTGGAGCTAGTTATATGACAGGTCTAGATGAAATGCTTGAAGAAGATGAATGGAAGAAGAATATCCCTATGAGACAACACTTAAAGGTTAAAAGAGTAATGTTAAACGAGATAATTGATAAAGAAGGATTTGAAAAACAATCAGAGATTGTTGTTCCAGCAAGTTTAGGAATAATTGGATTAATTTCAATGGAGGGTTTATGAGCAAAATATATATCAACCCAGATGAGGACTTATTTGAGATTTTAGAGCAGATTTATAGGGGGATTGATAGAGATGTAGAGGTAATGATCGATACTACAAATCCAATTTTAAATAATTCTTTAAACTTAAAATATATTGAAACAGAAGCAGGCAAAGTTGATAAACAGGTTACATTTGTACCAAAAGATGAAAAAGGAAGAGAGATAATTGAGAGTTTTTATAAACAAGATTTATCGTTACAAACTGATACAGCCGAGGTTGAACCTGAAATACAAACTGAGATGAGCAAGCCTAACTTCCAGGGTTCTAACGGATTTGTACAGGGAGATATTTTAGAAGAAAATAAAGAGTTAGTTAAAACTACTCCAAGTAAAAAGAAGTTAGATTTAAGTGGTTTAGTTTTAGTTGGTGGCTCAGCAAAAAATTTTCAACGTATATTTAAAATAATTACAATTATTCTTTTGTTAACCATTCCAATTGGCTTATTTATTGTATGGTGGTTTTTACCAGTTGCTAATATTAAATTAACCCTTAAAGCCGAAAGCTTGGATCAATCATTTACACTAAAGGTTTCTGCAGATGTAAAAGAGGCAGATATTAAACAAGGGCTTTTTCCTGCGCAGTTATTATCAGCACAAAAATTAGCACGTGATACTGCAATTGCTACAGGATTAAAGACTATAGGAGAAAAAGCTAGTGGAGTAATTACAATTAGTAATAAAACACCAGATGAAAAAGAATTTCCTGCAGGAACACTAGTTGAGCTTATTTCAGGGGAGACATTAGGTACAATTCAATTTACAACAACAGAAGGAATAACTGTAGCAGGGTCGAATGCAGGTATAGTTGGCAAGTCTGATGTTTCAATTACTGCAGACGAGATTGGGGAAGATTATAATCTTACCTCTGGTCGGCTTTTTAATATTGGGTCGTTTGATAGTACTGATTATGTTGCTAAAAATGATAATTCAATCACCGGAGGAGTAAGTAAACAAGTTACAGTTGTAACTCAGTCTGACCAGGATAAGTTGCTTGAAAGTATTAAGGTTAAGCTTGATAAGCAGGTTAAAGATGATTTAACAAAAAAAGCTGAAGGAAAAGGCCTTGCTCAGAACTCCGTTAAGTTAACAGTAGTTGAAAAGATATTTAGCGCTAATGTAGGAACAGAGGTTGATGATTTTTCTTTAGAGCTAACAATGAAAGCTGAGGGATTAGTTATAGATGAAAGTACAATAAAGAAATTAGAAGAGGAGATAAAACCCAACTTACCAGATGGTTATAAAATGTTAGATTCTAAGGGTGTTTTTACTTTTGACGTTATAGATTCTGCAACAGCACCTCAAATTGTAATTCAGTACAAAGCAAAAATGGGTAAAGACATTTCGGTGGACGATTTAAAGACAAGATTAATTGGAAAGACTACAGACGAGGCTCAGAGTATAATTAAGTCTATTGAAGAGGTATCTGAATATTCTATTAGAATTACTCCTAAGCTACCACCATTTCTAACTAGAATGCCAAGACAGAAATCGAGAATAAATATTAATCTTGAATATAAGTAAAAAACGACACATCATTTATCCAGTGATATACTTTATATATGTTTTATCTTGGTATTGATTATGGTGAAAAGAATATTGGAGTAGCTTATGCTAACGATGATATAACATACCCGTTAGAGGTTATTGAGAACAACAAAGCTACATTTGAAAAAATAAGTGAGATGGTAGAGCTATACGATGTTGAGGTAATTGTAGTAGGGGTTGCAGATTTAAGGTCAAAGTCTCAGATCTCAAAAAAAGCTCAAAAGTTTGGTAATGCACTAAAACAGTTTTTAGACGGAGTTAAGGTGGATTATTTTGATGAAGATTTTTCAAGCAAAGATGCAGATGCCATAGCTAGTGAGCTTGGATATAAAAACAACAAAAGAATTGACGATGTTGCTGCTGCGGTATTATTACAAAATTATTTAGATGACAAACATAACTAATCGTATAGTTTTAATATTAGGATTATTGGGATTATTTATATCTTTATACTTAACTTATACTAAAATATCTGGTACCTCCCCACAGTGTAATTTACTTTCAGGGTGTGAAACTGTTGAGCAAAGTTCTTACTCAGAAGTATATGGTATCCCTGTTGCATTATTTGGAGCACTTTTTTATCTAGGTATAATCGTGGCAACCTTTATTAGAGTAATTAAGAAATATAAGGAAGTAATATCTAAGTTATTATTAATTGCAACATTTATCGGGTTTATTTACTCTATGTATTTAACCTATTTAGAAGTTTATGTAATCTTTGCGATTTGTATCTATTGTGTTGCTTCTGCAATAATATCAACAGCCTTGTTTTTTCTAAATTTATATGAAAACATAGTAATTAGTAAATTGAGATTAAGAAATAATTATGAATAATGAAACAAAAATTCTTGGAGGGATAATTTTAGTTACCGTTTTACTATTTAGTGCAGGTATCTACTTTGTTGGATCAAAAGAAGAGGTGAAGTCAGATTTGTTAACGGAGCTTGATAAAGTATCTGGAACTAATGTAAAAGGTAATTTAGAGGGGAAAGATTTAATCATAGAATTTGCAGATTTTCAGTGTCCGTCATGTGCACAGTTTGCCCCAGTTTTAAGTACATTTATTGAGGAAAATAAAGGAAATGTAAAGTTTGTTATGAAATATTTTCCTCTTTCATCAATTCATAAAAATGCTATGAATTCAGCTTATGCTGCAGAGGCTTCTGCAAAACAAGATAAGTTTTGGGAGATGCATGATTTATTATATGCTAATCAGGCTGAATGGGCAGATATTGATAATCCTATTGATTTATTTACTAGGTATGCAAAAGAGATTGGGCTTGATACTGAAAAATTTAATAACGACTATTTATCTAAACAGGTAAGAGATGTAGTTAGAGAAGATCTAACTTTAGCGCTTAAACTAGGTTTAAACTCTACTCCAACATTATTTTTTAACGGTAAAAAGTATTCTGGACCTGCAACAGTTGCGGATTTTAACTCTGCACTTGAAAAATCAAGATGAAAGGAATAATTTTAGCAGGGGGAAAAGGAACTAGACTTTACCCCTTAACAAAGGTTACAAGCAAGCAATTATTGCCTGTATATAATAGGCCGATGATATTTTATCCTTTAGAGAAACTGTTAAAGGCAGGAGTAAAAGAAATTTTAATAATTGTAGCACCTGAAAATGCTGGGGATTTTTTACAACTTTTAGGTTCTGGTAACCAGTATGGGGCTAAGTTTAGTTATGAGATCCAAGACGAGCCGAAGGGTTTAGCAGAAGCTTTTATAATTGGTCAAAATTTTATAGGGACAGATAATGTAACGCTTATTCTTGGAGATAATATTTTTGAGGCAGATCTTACAGAACCAATTATGACTTTTAAGTCTGGAGGGCGAGTTTTAGCAATTGAAGTACATGATCCAGAGCGATTTGGGGTGGTGGAATTTGATAAAAATGGGGTTGTTATTCGTATTGAGGAAAAACCAAAAGACCCAAAAAGTAATTTTGCAGTTCCAGGACTTTATATTTATGATTCAAGAGTGGTTGATTTTGCAAAATCTTTAACACCATCTACAAGAGGAGAGATAGAAATTGTTGATTTACACAATAAATATTTAAAGTTAGGAGAGTTAGATGTTAGAAAAATTGAGGGTAAGTATTTTGATGCCGGAACTTTTGATTCACTTTTTAGTGCAAGTAAATGGGCTAGCACTAATGAAAAAAGCTATTTTCAATATTTATAGCTCTTCTAGTTCCACTTTTTGTTCAGCTGGGTTTTTAATGTAATTAAGGTATTTTTCAGTTGTAGAAAGCCTTTTATGCCCTGCAATTTTTGAGATAGTTAATAGGTTTGTTCCTTGTGTTAGATGATGTGCGATAAACGTATGTCTAAGATCATTAACCTTTACATTGTTAATCTCTGCATTTGTAAAGTATCTATTTAATGTAGCTCTAATATTTCTTACAAGCAAAGGCCTTCCAGTTTTTGTAATAAAAAAATTCTCTGATTTTACGTTGGTTGGTCTAATCTTTATATACTCTGCAATTGCTTCTTCTGCAGCATCATTAATTGGAACAACTCTAGCCTCATGGCTTCCAAAATCGGATATATAAATTTCCCCTTTACCTCCATTTAGCTTTACATCACTCAAACTTAACCTTGCAAGCTCGCCAATTCTAATTCCAGTCTGTAATAATAGCTCGACTATTGCAGCGGTTCGTATATCTTTTCTAACAGCATCTCTAAGCGATCGATACTCTTGCTTGGATAAAATTCTTGGATCCTTTGATTTAACTTCGGGGTGTTCAAGGTTCTGTGCGGGGTTAATATCAATTAAATTTTCTTGTTTTAAATATTTAAAGAATGTTCTTGTCGAGTTTGTTTTTCTTGAGATAGTTTTATTCTTTAGCCCATCTGCTTCTAGGCTAGTCATAAACTTATTTAGATGTTCTAACTCAACTTTATTAGCCTCATTTAACTTCTGATTAGCTAAAAAATCTATTAGTTGGGTAATATCTTGAGAATAGGCAACAGTAGTAGCGCTAGCTCTACCTTTTTTCTTTAAATCACCAATAAATTTTTTATGGGCTTCAATTAATGTAATCATATTTACTCAAAATTTTGCAAGGATGATAAATTTCTTCTATTCAAAGTTATCAAATAATTGCTATTAAAGTCAACAACTAAGACTATAGGATAACATGTTTTAACACTAAATTCAAGTAGTTTTAACCTTCAACATAAATTTAAAGATAAAATATGCTACTATTTTAAGTAGTATGAGCAGAATTAAGATTATATTTTTTACAATACTGACACTACTAGCAGTATATAGTTTATATAGAACATATTCGGATGTTAGAACAAAGGCAAAAAAAATTGACGATCTTGCATTAGTTGTAAAAGAGCTAAAGGAAGATAATAAAACGGTAAAACAAGAAATAGCAAGGAAAAAAACGCGTGATTTTATTGAGTTTGAAGCTGTAAATAAATTAGGGCTAGCAAAAAAGAATCAAGAAGTAATTGTTATCTCAGAAAATACAACAGATCAGGATGAAGTTAAGTTGGATATTAAAAATAAGATTGCTACAACACCATTTGAAGAATGGAAGTTATTATTTTTCAAGAATAATTTGTTAAAAACAGAACTATAGGGTTGTTTAAATTTGAAGAATTGTAAATGGTAGCGGGGGAGAGACTCGAACTCTCAACCTCAGCGTTATGAGTGCTGTGCTCTAACCGGTTGAGCTACCCCGCCCTAAACACAGTTCTACAAGTTTCTAATTATAGTAATAATAAGAAACTTGGTTGCGGGCCTTGGTACTGCCCCAAGTTTAAGAGGATTATGAGCCCTCCGAGATACTATACCTCCCGCCCGCGTTAATAAATAAGCATATAAAGTGTACCAAATATTTGTTAAATATCAAATATTCCGCATGCGCAGGTTAGAACATAGAAAATAAAATACTTTTATCATAAAGTATATTATTTTGTTATAATATATTGCCAATGAATAATCTAAAGCTTCCAAAAATTAATACTAAAGATAAAAAAAAGAGCAAAATACAGGCTAATATTGCAAATATTCTAGTAGGTATTGTTGTGGTTGGGTTGGTATACATATCTTTTAGGCCACTTGAAGAAAATTCGAATTCTGAACCTACCCCAATAAATAAAGTTGCAGAGCTTGTTAAATTAGGTAATGTAGAAAGAATTGAACTTACAGGGCCAAAAATTAAGGTATTTGCTAAAGATAAAAAAGAATACAATTCACGCTTACCAGAAAATACTAATATTTATGAGGTATTTACTGCTTTGCAAGTTTCGCCTGAGCAGGTTGCAAACTTAAAGGTAGATCAAAAAGAAGAGATAAATTATTTTGATATTATATTAACTCTTGCAAGCATTATTATTCCAGTTATCTTTATTTTGTACTTATTTAAGAGAATGAGTGGAGGAGCAGGGGATATTTTTAGCATGGGAAAGTCAAAAGCTAAGATATTTATAAAAAATGAAAAAGATAAGCAGATAACATTTGATGATGTAGCAGGTGCAGACGAAGCAAAGAAAGAGTTAACAGAGATTGTAGATTTTCTTAAACATCCAGAAAAATATAGAAAGCTTGGAGCAAGAATCCCTAAAGGTGTTTTATTAGTAGGGCAGCCTGGTGTTGGAAAAACCTTGTTAGCTAGAGCAGTTGCAAACGAAGCTAACGTACCATTTTATTCTATGGCAGGTTCGGAATTTGTTGAGATGTTAGTAGGAGTTGGTGCTAGTAGGGTTAGGGATCTTTTTAACACTGCAAAAGCAACTCAACCTGCATTAATTTTTATTGATGAGATCGAATCTATTGGAAAAAAGAGGGGTAGTGGGTTTATGGGGGGGCATGATGAAAAAGAACAAACTTTAAATCAGATTTTAGTAGAGATGGATGGTTTTGATCAACGAACTAGTGTTATTGTTCTTGGTGCAACAAATAGACCAGAGCTATTAGATACAGCATTGTTAAGACCGGGTAGGTTTGATAGAAGAATTACTTTAAGAATGCCAGATATTGATGAACGAGAAGATATAATGAAGATCCATATGAGAGGAAAGCCATTTGAGAAAGATGTAAACTCTAGAAAGTTGGCAAAGGGAACTGTGGGGTTTTCTGGTGCAGATATTGAGAACATGTTAAACGAGGCTGCAATTGCAACAGCGCGAGTAGGGTTAACAAAAATTACACAAGAAATTGTTGAAGAATCAATTACTAAGGTTCAGATTGGTCCTGAGAGAAAAAAGCCAATGACTGATCATGACAAAGAGATTGTAGCGTATCACGAAGCAGGGCACGCAATTGTTGGTATATTTATGCCTAACTCAGATCCAATACATCGAATCTCAATAATTTCAAGAGGACAAACCCTAGGTCATACTTTAATTAATCCATCTGAGGCAGTAAATGAATCAAAAACAAGATTACTTGAAAGGATATCGATGATGTTAGGTGGAAGGTCAGCTGAGATGTTGCAATTTAAAGATTCTACAGTAGGTGCACATAGTGATATTCAGCATGCAACAATAGTAGCAAGAAGTATGGTAGTAGAGTTTGGAATGACAGACTTAGGTCTTGTAAATCTTGGGCCAAGTAGTGACCCTGACCGCAACCCTTTTGATAAATATATAAGTGAGAACATGGCTTTTGAGGTGGATAAAAGAGTAAAGGAGATTATTGATGAAAGATATAAGGTAGCATTAAGCACACTTAAATCAAAGAAAAAGACACTTGAGCTTGTTTCGAAAGCGTTAATTGAAGAAGAAACAATTGGTGATGAAAGATTTATAGAGCTAGTTAAACAAGCAGGAGAAGCAGACGAGATAGACTGGGATAAAAAATATGGAAAATTAGAAAAACCAAAAAAAGCCCAAAATTCGAAAAAAACAAAAACCAAAGATGCCAAATAAGTTTCTTTTAATTGATGGTCATGACCATCTACATAGATCATTTTACGCATTCCCAGATACCTTAACGTATAACGGAGACCCAGTTAATGCTGTATATGGGTTTTGTAGTTTACTGCTTTCTGCAATAAATTCTTTAAACCCTCAATATATAGTAGTGGCATTTGACCTTTCTACTAAAGATTTAAAAAGAACAGAAATATTTGATGGTTACAAAGCAACACGACCTAAAATGGAACCAGAGCTACGAGATTCATTTGTAAGACAAGAAAATGCAGTAAAAGATCTATTACTACTCTTAAACATTCCTATCGTTACACGTACAGGTTTTGAGGCTGACGATATAATAGGTAGCTTTGCAAAACAGGCATTTATTAAATACAATGCTGAAGCATATATTCATACTAACGATAAAGATATGTTGCAATTAATTGATAATCATATATTTGTATGCCCGTCCGCTAAAAAGGGAAATAGTGCGGTTTGTTGGACTGAAGAACATTTTAAAAAAGAATATGAATTTATGCCAATTAATCTAATTGATTATAAGGCGTTAAGAGGAGATCCGTCTGATAATATTCCAGGTGTTTATGGAATTGGTGATAAAACAGCGCGAACACTTGTCCAGAAGTATAAAACACTAGAGAATATATATAATAATATATCAGAGATAAAGCCAGATTCTTTACGTTTAAAGCTTGAAAAACACAAAGAAGATGCTCAGATGAGCCTTGAGCTTGCAACGATTCATACAGATTTAAATTTTGATTTAAGTAAAGAGAATTTATTATGGAATAATAAATTCTCAGAGCATTTTATAGATGAGTTAAAAGAGTATAATTTTAAAAGTCTTTTAAGTAGATATTTTAGTTTAAAAGTAATGCAAGTTGAAAAAGATACTTCTCAACTTACCTTAATATGATAAAAGTTGCTATTGTACATGATTATTTACATACGTTTGGTGGTGCAGAGCAGGTTTTACTTGCTATAACCGAGATATATCCAGATGCAGATATTTATACGTTTATTAAAAACCTGAATAATTTCCCAGTAAGCATAAAAGAAAGGTTTGATAATAAAAATATTATTAGCTCTAATTACTCAAAAATCCCTTTGCAAAAATTTATCTCAAAACTATTAGTCCCTTTTACTAAACAGTGGTTTGAGAACCTTGATTTATCAGGTTACGATATAATAATTTCTGACGGTACAATATGGAGTAAAGGTGTAAAGTCAGATAATAATCAAAAACATATATACTATTGTCATACTCCAGCAAGATTTTTATATAATTTGCCATCAGAATCAGAAAAAAAGAAAGAATTGTTTTTCTTAAAACCAATAATAAAAAAAATAGAGGAGAATTTACTTGAATGGGATATGAAAACTGCTTGTAACCCAGATGTTATTGTTGCTAACTCTGTAAATATTCAGAATCGTATCCAAAAATTTTGGAACAAACAGTCAGTTGTAATTTACCCACCGGTTAATACATTTAACTTTAACAAGTTTGTTAAGCCCCAGGATTACTATCTGGTGGTTTCTAGGTTAGAGCCATATAAAAATGTAGATAAAGTTATTGAAGTATTTAACTTACTAGGCTGGAAACTAAAAATAGTTGGGACAGGGAGTGAAAAAGTTAGCTTAAAGCTTATGGCTAATAAAAATATTGAGTTTCTTGAATCTGTTGATAGTCAGTTACTAGAGAATCTTTATACTAACTCGAAAGGATTAATTTTATCGGCAGAAGAAGAAGACTTTGGGATTACAACAATAGAAGCAAGTAGTGTAGGAACACCTGTTCTTGCACTAAGGTCAGGGGGGTTTATTGAGACGATAGAAGAAGGGAAAAATGGAATGTTTTACGATAATAATACTGTTGAGAGTTTACTTGAGGCAGTAAAGCTATTTGATAAAATGGAGTTTGATAGAGAAATAGTTAGAAATGTTGTAAGAGATAAGTATTCAAAACATGTTTTTAAAACTAAATTTCAAGATTTAGTAAAGTCTTTGACTCATTAAATAATCATGGTAGATTTATTCGGATAAATATTTCTATGATTAAGTCACAAACTTTAGGACAAAATGGTCGAGTAGTCATATCCCTTGGAGGTTCGATCATAGTTCCCAATGAAATTGATTTCCAATTTATAAAAGAATTTAAGTTATTCATTGAAGACAGAGTTAAAGAAGGAATGAAGTTTTTAATTATTTGTGGTGGTGGAGCAACAGGGAAAAGATATATAGATGCAGCAAATAAGATAGTAGAAGTTTCAAAAGAAGATTTAGATTGGCTTGGAATACATACTACAAGATTAAACGCACACTTACTAAGAACAGTATTTAAACAGATAGCATACCCAGTAATTATTATACACCATAACGAAAAGTTTGAAGTAGACGAACCAGTAGTAGTTGCAGGTGGTTCAAAACCCGGCTGGTCAACTGATTATGTTTCAGCCTCTTTAGCTGTAGAAAATGGACTTACAGATATTATTAACTTATCAAATATTGATTGCGTATTTAATAAAGACCCTAATTTAGTTGATGGCCAAGATGCAGTGCCATTAGAGAATATTACCTGGTCAGAGTTGCAAAAAATGGTAGGGGATACCTGGACACCAAATTTAAGCGCTCCTTTTGACCCAATTGCAACAAAGCTCTCTTTAGAAAATAATTTAAAACTTATTATCACAAATGGAAAAAACATAAAAAACCTTGAAAAAATGTTTTCAGGTCAAGATTTTATTGGTACCTTAGTTTCTAATTAAATTTACCTTTTGTATAACTCCCTTATAATATAAGTATGTTTTTGAATAAATTAGAATTAAAGCAATTTAGGGTGTTTATTAGTAAAAAGATAACTTTTACATCTTCAACTGTAGGGATAGTTGGGCCTAATACCGCAGGTAAAACCTCGATTTTAGAGGCAATTTATATACTCTCCAGAGGAAAATCTTCTAGATCCAGGGTAGATAGCGATGTAATAAAAAAAGGTAACAATTTTACAAGTGCGCAGTTACAATTTACTGATGATAACGATACAAAAAATTTGTTTTTTGTAATTCAGAGCTTAGAAAATACTAGGAGTGGAAAGGTTTTTAAGATTAATGAAGTTACGAAAAGTTTGAGAAATTTTACAGGGACACTAAGCTGTGTTCTTTTTTCACCTGATGATATTAGATTGATTTTAGGCTCTCCAAGTAGAAGAAGAGATTATCTAGATACAATATTTTTTCAATATGACAAAGAGTACAAAAAAGATTTGGGCATATATACTAGATCATTAAAACAGTGTAACGCTGTATTACAGTTAATATTAGAAAATAGAGCAAGTAAGAACGATTTAAATGTTTGGACTGATTCCTTAGTTTTATCAGGTGGCAGAATAAGTAATAAAAGGACAGAGTTTTTTAAAGATATTCATCAGTTTATCTCAACAACATCACACGAACTTTCAGATGGTTGGGAGATGAAGATTGATTACATTCCAAATAAAATTGATAAAGACAAAATTGAGAGAAACTTTAACCACATACTAAACTCTGGGTATATCTCAAGTGGTCCTCACCGTGATGATTATGATTTTAAGATTAGGTTAAACGGTGATGATAGGTATGAGTCACTTGCAGATTTTGGCTCACGAGGACAACAGAGGATTGGAGCATTAATTTTTAAGCTGTCAGAGCTTGAATATATTGCAAGTGCACTAGATACAAGACCTATACTTTTATTAGATGATGTATTTTCTGAGCTAGATGAAGTAAGAAGGGCGAAGGTTTTAAATTATGCTAAAAAACAGCAAACTATAATTACAACAACTGATAAGGATAATTTAGACGCAATTCAAGATATACAATTAATTGAGTTATAGCAAATAATGTATTGTTCGAGCATGCCTGCCCGCCTCCGCCAGTTGGCGGATGGCGTGGTCGAGAACTATTTAAATAGCTGATTATAAAAGTAAAGGTTGTGAATACTTGCGAGCCTAAATCCACTTAGCTCTTTTATTTTTAACAGGTGCCTAATATATGCTCTTGAGTAACTTTTACACGTTAAACAGTTACAGCTTTTATCTATTGGATTATCGTCAAATTCAAACTGTTTATTTGTAAGTTTAATAAGACCTTCACTTGTATATAGTGCGCCGTGTCTTGCCATACGGGTTGGTAAAACAGTATCGAACATATTCCAACCACTTTTTAAAAAAATTGCAATATCACTAGGAGTGCCAACTCCCATTGCATATTTAGGTTTATCATCTGGAATTAAACTAGCGGTAAGTTCTACAATATTATTCATTATTTCACCTTTTTCAGTGTAATGTAGCCCCCCAAAATTGTACCCATCAAAACCTATTTCAATTAATTCTTTTGCACTTTGTATTCTTAAATCTTCAAATTTCCCACCCTGAACTACTCCAAAGAGTAATGGTCTTGTTGTTCCGTTAGTTTCATTAAATTGTTTTTCGGTTAACTTGTTTAATCTTAAAAATTCATTCTTACATTTTTTTGCCCATGCAGTAGTTCGACTTACAGATGCCTTTACACGCTCATAATTAGCCGTAGAATCAAGTGGATCGTCTAAAACGGTAAGAATGTCAGAACCAAGATTATGTTGTATCTCAATTGATTTTTTGGGTGTTAAGTAGTGTTTAGTTCCATTTTTAGGATCAAAAAAATAAGCTCCGTTATCATCAATGCTATTTCCTAGGCTTTGACCACTACGATTAATTAAAGAATAAACCTGAAACCCTCCGCTATCAGTTAAAATTGGTAAGTCCCATCCAAAAAATTTATGTACTCCACCAAGCTTTTTAATATATTCATCTGTAGGGTTTAGATATAAGTGCAATGTGTTAGTAACGATTGTTCTTACACCAATATTTTTTAAATCAGTAAAATCCAAACTTTTCACACTGCCATAAGTAGCATCTGGCATAAAAACTGGAGTAGTAATTGCTCCATGTAAGGTTTGAAGGTTCATATCTATTCGAAATTATAGCACTAAGGGAATTAAGAATTATTTCAAAATTTAACTTACCTTCCAAAATCATCTTGTACTCTTATTATATCACTTTCATCTGATGGATTGGTATTATCTGTATGCACCCAAATCTCTGCTACTATTCCCCAAGTGTCTAAGCCAATTAATCTGTGTCTTTCTTGTGTTTCTATTTTTATTACATCATTTGTATTTTTAGTTTTAACCTTTTGCTCTGTATTATCTTTACTTAAATTAACTGCTACAGGCCCTGCTAGTACTGTCCAAATTTCAGATCGTCTAAAATGGTATTGCCATGAAAGCCTTTGGTGAGGGGCAACAAGTAAAAATTTAGGGTCTAGGTTTAAGCTTGTGTTAATATTTCCTTTTTCTTTCTCAAAATAGTTGTTAATAAACTCAGTAATATTATTTTTATCAAGTTTAAAATATGCTCCCCAAGGTTTTTTTGTATTTTCTTCTACAATATTTAATCCACAATTTGTAATGTATTGATGTAACTGATCAATTATTCTTATTTTTGCAGTGCTTTCTTTTGTATCTATTTGCTCTATCATTGAAATGTTCATAAAATGATTATAACCTATGAAATTTTGTATTCTAAGCAAAAAGCTAGAACAGATTGAAAATTTAAATTCTCGAAATGAGATAACTCAGATTTTAGCTGATCTTTTTTTAGAGCTAGACCCTAATGAAGCAAAGAATTGTAGCTATTTATTACTTGGTAGACTTGTTCCAACTTACGAAAGTTTAGAGTTTAATATGGCAACTAAAACTATAATTAAATCTATCTCTTTGGCTTTTGATTTAACAGAAAAAAAGGTAAAGGAAGAGTATGAACAGGTAGGCGATATTGGTGAGGTAGTAATGTCTTTTTCAAAAAAGCTTGATAGTGATTTAAAGATTGTAGAGGTATTTAATATATTAACAACGATTGCTATAGATAATGGTTATGGCACGGTTGATCGAAAAATTGTAGCACTTTCTCATTTATTAAAGGGACTGGATAATTTATCTGCAAAATATGTTGTTAGGATAATTGAGAAAAAGTTAAGGCTTGGGTTTTCTGAGATGACAATAATCGACTCGTTAAGCTTTATGATTAGTGGTGATAAAAGTTTAAGAGAGATGCTAGAAGATTCATTTAATGTTTCTGCTGATATTGGGAATCTTGTATATTTAGCTAAAACTAATCCTTTAGAAGATATTAAGAAGATTGAGGTTACGGTTGGTGTTCCTATTAGGTCTGCCCTGCCAGAACGAATTCCCTCTATTTCTGATCTTTTTGAAAAATTAGGTGAACATTTAGTCGAACCAAAATTTGATGGAATTAGAGCGCAAATTCATGTTGATAAGTTGAAAAAGGTTGAAGAATATAATGTTGCACAAGAGTCATTATTTGCAGAGGAAAAAAGAGATAAGTACTTTGTTAAAATTTTCTCAAGAAGCATGGAAGATATTACAGATATGATTCCAGAAATTGCAGATTCTGCTGTAAAAATTAATGCTGAGTCTTTTATACTAGATTGCGAGGTTATAGGGTATGATCCTAAAACTAAAGAGTTATTACCATTTCAAGAAACAATAAAACGAAGAAGAAAGCATGGGGTAGAAGGCAAGGCTGAACTTATACCACTAAAGGCATTTGTTTTTGATATTTTATACCTAAATGGAAAATCGCTAATAAAAGCGCCATTTAATTTACGAAGAAACGAGATGGAGAAGTTATTAAGTAAAGAAAAGGTAATTAATTTAATAGAGATAAATACTGTAAAAACAGAGAGCCAGCTGTTAAAAATTTGGGAAAAGTATGTTGATATGGGGCTTGAAGGAGTAATAAGTAAAAAACCAGAGGCAATTTATACTCCTGGAAAAAGAAATTTTAACTGGATTAAGCTTAAAAAAGTAAATGAAAGTTCGGTTGAGGACACTATTGATTGTATAGTAATGGGATATTATGCAGGAAAGGGTGCAAGACAAAAGTTTGGGATTGGAGGCTTTTTAGTTGGTGTCCTTGACAATAAGACTGGTGAGATTCAATCGTTGAGTAAGGTTGGTACAGGTTTGACTGATGAAGAGTGGGTGCATTTACGAGGTAAAATTGATAATATTATTTCTAAGGAAAAGCCAAAAAATTATATAGTTGATAAAAGTTTGTATCCTGATGTTTGGGCAAGCCCAGAGTTAATAGTCGAGATTAAGGCTGATGAGATTACATTAAGTCCAACCCATAAGGCAGGTAAACATTTTTTAGAGAATAATAAAGGGCTTGCATTAAGGTTTCCGCGACTGATTAAGATTAGAGATAAAAAGTTAGAGGATTCTACTTCGAGTTTAGAGGTATTTGAGATGTACAAAGATCAATCGGTACAAAAATGAGATTTACAGATAAAAAATACATAGATGCAATAGAGAATGTTTACTTGGGTGATCCTATTTTTCAGCTACAGTCCATTTTTCAAGAGTCAGAGCAATTTGAGGTTGCCAATAGGTTAGATGAGGTAACTAAGCAGGTTGAACCAATTGCAAAAATATACGATATTCCAGCTGAGATGGCATATTTTATGGTCTGGATGACTGATTCTGGTCTTTGTTTTGATGAAAGTGTTTACGAATCAATCTTAAAGAAATTTAATTACGAAACAGAGTTTAAGATTAAGATGCCTCAGTTTGAGAAAGAAAATAAATATTACTTGCATGGTCGAATCTCGGAAATTATGTGTAATCAGATGTTCTCGGTTGGTAGTGATCAAGTGCTTAGAGCAATTGCGTATCACGAAACTTTATATCCAAATATTGAGCATTCTAATTATGAGAAGATGATTTTTGTAGCGGATAAACTTGTGCCTAAATTTTCAAATAGTTCACATGTTGATATAGTATCAAAGGGGCTAGCAATTAGTATTAACACAGCAATTAAAGATTATCTTGAGTGGTACATAGAAAATGCTGAAACACTTGGCGAAAAAATCCACCCATATATTCCACAAGTATTAACGCAGTACAGAGATTTTTCTAGAACTAACTAAGTCTTACGCTTACCTTAAACTGTCTTGTATTTCCATCTAAATCAGTAATCTCAGTCACACCTTCAGTTGCATAAAGCACCATTAACTCTTCGGATAAAACCTCTTTATTTTCACTTAGCTCTTTTCTAGTTTCCATTATTCCAAGGTTAATCTCGGCAATTTTAGGTTGTTGAAGTAGCTCTTTTTTTCTCACATCTTTTGTTTTCTTAGTCTCATCGTTTTTTTCGACTAATGTTTGGTAGTCGCCATCATTTTCCAAAACATCTCTAACCATTTCTTGTCTAGTTTTCAACTCTTTTTTTAGATCTTCTATTATCTGTAATCTTTTTAAAATTAATTGTTTTGTTTCTTCTACCATAAAAAATATGTATTTACATTGCTAATTAATACGATTTAAAAAGTGTAGAGTAGGGGAGCTAGATTGTAAACAGAAAGAGAGAGAAATATTTTAATATGCGATGAAATAAGATATAACAGGTAGTTAAAATTCCTTTACTCCAATTAAATTGTAATTTATTGCTTTTTATCTTGAATTTCCAATTTTATCATTACCACTCCCCTACTCTACTAATTCTGTATCAATGTATCGATACATTGAAATAGGCCTAAAATTAATAAGTTATAAATTAAGCTAAGATTGTTTGTATGTTAATTATTGGGTATTTAGTTATATTACTCTTTTAAACATCTTGTCCATGTCGTTAAACCTAATGTTCACTTTTACAGGCCTTCCATGTGGGCATGTATATTTTTCATCAAATGTGTCTAAAATTTTAATTAGATTAGTAATTTCGTTGTTTGACAGCTTATCCCCCGCTTTTACTGCTGCTTTACACGCCATTGTTGCAATTTTTCTATCTGTTTTATCATCAATTAGATTAAAATCGTTAGTATCATTTAAACTTGTAATTACTTCGTTAATGTATGTATTTGCATTACATTTTATAAATGTTGGTGTTGCAGTAATGTTATATATTTTTTTATTATGCTCAAATTCAAATCCAATTTTTTCGAGTAATGTTATATTCTCTATAAATAATTGCTCCAGGCTAATTGGTAATTCTAGTTTTTGAGGTAACAATAATTTTTGTTTCATAACCTGGGCATTTTTTAATGTTGTTTTGATCTGGTTATATAGTACTCTTTCATGTGCTGCATGTTGGTCTAGAATATCTAATCCGTTTTCTGATTTTACAACTATATATAGGTTATTAAGAACAAAAAACTGAGTGTCATCTGATTTAAAAATACTTTTATATATCTCTGTCTTATCAATTGTATTATCGTTATACCTTGATTTATCGGCAACACTAAAATTTGGAAAAGAGCTAGAGTTTGTATAATTAGTTTGTTTTTCTACTAATTGATTTCTATTACTAATTAGCACTCCCCCAACAGTTAAGTCAGTTTTTTCTAGTGCTTTACCTACAGAGTCTTTAACCAAAGAGTACAAAAGGTTTGAGTTTAAAAATTTAATCTCTTTTTTTTGTGGGTGTGTGTTTACATCTACAAAATCGCTTGGAGTTGTGATATAAACAAAAAAAGTTGGTTTGAGACTTGGCATTATAAGGTTTGAGTATGCTTGTTTTATTGCTGAGTATACGATTTTATCGGTTATTGATCTTTGGTTTACACTTATAAATTGCTCTGTACTTTTACCAGAAAGTTGTGGTTTGCCTATAAAACCTTTGATCTTTATGTGTGGATGATCACAAAAAATATTGATTAAGTTAGTTGAAATGTTTTCTCCAAATAAAATCTTTATTCGGTCTACTATTTGCTGGTCTTTTGGTAGGATAATTTTTTTAGCTCCATTAATTATTAATGTGAATGCAATTTGAGGGTTAGCAAGAGCAATCTGTGTTAATGTATCGATACAATATCTTTGTTCAGTTGCATCTGCTTTTAAAAATTTTAGTCTGGCTGGTATATTTGCAAACAAATTTTTAATTAAAACAATTGTCCCTGTTGTTGCAGAAGTTTTTTCTATAGATACCTGCTGGGTATTATTAACTTCAAGTTTATATGCTGTGTCTGCTCCTTTTTCTTTGGAGGTAATAGATAGCTCTGATACAGCAGAAATTGATGCTAGTGCTTCTCCTCTAAACCCCATTGTATCAACTGTATATAGGTCTTGTTCGGTTGAAATCTTACTTGTTGCATGTCTAATAATAGAGTTTTTTAAGTCTTCTTTGCTCATTCCATCGCCATCGTCTGCTACTTTTATTAACTCTTTTCCACTTGCAATTATCTCTACCGTAATATTATTAGCACCTGCATCTATGCTGTTATCGACTAGCTCTTTAATTACAGAGGCTGGTCTTTCAACTACCTCCCCTGCTGCTATTTTGTTTATTAAATTTTCTTCGAGTAAATGTATTTTATTCATCTAGTTTTTCTATTAATGCATTAAGTATATTTAGACTTTCTATTGGGGTTACTTTATTAATATCTATCTTCTTTAGCATCTCTTCTACCTCTGATTTTTTAGGTGTAGTGCCAAGATTAAATGATGTCTGAGTGTTTGTTATCTCTTGTTGCTTTGATTCAAGCTGAAGCAACACTTTATAGGCACTTGATATTATCGACTCATCAATTCCTGCTTTTTCAGCAACATGAATACCATAACTTTTCGAAGCACTTCCTTCAATAACTTCGTGCATAAAAATTACATTACTTTCTGTTTCTTCAACCTTTACCTGTAGATTAAATACATTATCAAATTTTGAGCTAAGGCTTGTTAGTTCGTGGTAGTGTGTGGCAAATAGTGTGTAGGCACCAAGTGTCGTTGCTAAATACTCTATTATTGAATAGGCAATACTTATTCCATCATACGTACTAGTTCCCCTTCCTACTTCATCAAATATTATTAGACTGTTATCTGTTGCATCGTTTAGAATCGATGCAGTTTCTACCATCTCGAGCATAAATGTTGATAACCCCTCGCTTAGATTGTCTGATGCACCAATTCTTGTATATATTCCATCTACAGGGCAGATGTTAGCTTGTTTGCAAGCTATAAACATTCCACATTGCGCCATTAAAACGTTAAGTGCGGTTTGTCTTATATATGTAGATTTTCCTGACATGTTAGGCCCTGTTATAATTGCTATCTGTTTTTTATTCCCTTTAGATAAAAACACATTATTTGGAATAAATGTGATCCCAGAAATATTTTCTAAACTTGGGTGTCTTGATCTGGTTAGCTCTATAATTCTATTATTGTTTAGCTGTGGTCTTACATAGTTTGCAATAACTGCTTGTTCTCCAAAGCTAACAAACATATCTATAATCGAGATTGTTTCTGATGCAGTTAATAAAGTGGTGGTATATGTTGCTAATTGTTTAACTATGTCTGTAAATATCTCATACTCAATATGATTAATTGTTTCTTGTGCGTTTAATACAAGGCTTTCGTGCTCTTTAAGCTCTGGGGTAATATATCTTTCTGCATTTACAAGTGTTTGTTTTCTTTCATACTCACTTGGCACCTCGTTAGATCTTGCTTTTGGTACTTCAATATAATAACCAAAAACCTTGTTAAATCTTACCTTTAGTGAATTTATCTGTGTTCGCTCTTTTTCTAAATTTTCAAGATTTTCAAGATACTTGGCACTTGTTGCAATTGAATTTTTTGTTTCATCTAGCTTTGTATTAACACCTTGTTTAATTATCTTTCCATCTCTGATTGTTATTGGTGGCTCTTCAACTATATAGCTTTCGATAAGCTCAATTACTTTAAATAATGTATTATCTAACTTTTCGAGTGCGGTTTTTATTAGCTCTGGTGGCGTATTTATTTCTATCATCTCTTTTACTATAAATATATTTTTGAGTGAATTTTTCAGAGCATTTAAATCACGTGGCGATACCATCTCGTATATTAGTCTTGTAGTTATTCGTTCTATATCAGAAATATGTTTTAAAATTTGTTTTAGGTTACTTAGATCTGAGTATCTTGTAAAAAAATATTCAGTTGTATTTAACCTTTGTTCAATCTGAGCAATAGAAGTTAATGGAGCAACTAGCTCTTTTTTTAATAATCTTGCTCCCATTGGTGTACTTGTCCGATTAATGGTATTAAATAAACATACCTTTGTTGTATCTGCTTTATTAAAGTTAAAAATCTCCAGATTATTAATTGTTAGTGCATTAATATTGGCCCTGTCTTTACTTATAATTTGTTTGATCCCCCGCTTAAACTTAAATTCAGTTTTTATCTGTTTTTCAATATACTCAATTAGTGAATGGAGAGTGTTCTGGGCAGTATGCAGTTTATCTAGGTTGAAAGATTTTAGGTTTGTTACGTTTAATTTCTTTATAAGAAACTGCTCAGAAGTTGACCCTTTAGGCCAGTCATAATTTGTAAATATATTACTTTTCGCACTACTAATTAGTGAGCCTAATAATGTAGAAGAGTTGTAAGTTTCTTCATCAACTAAAATTTCTTGTGGATTAAATTTATAAATCAGATTTTTTATCTGTTGTATAGTGTTGTTTGAGATTGTTCCTTGGTGAATGTAAATTTCAGATGTTGAAAAGTCAGCTACAACAAATGCAAAAGTATTTAGATCTAATTTAACCGATGCTATGTAATTATTTGTGATCGTATCAAGCCCTTTATCACTTAGTATGGTACCTGGGGTAACTACCCTTACTACCTCACGCTTTACTATACCTGGTTGTTTAGGATCACTCACTTGCTCACATATTGCAACCTTTAAATTGGCACTAACTAGTTTGTATAGATAGTTCTCAAGAGCATGATATGGAATGCCAGCCATTGGAATATCACCATCTTTTTGATTTTTTCTACTTGTTAATGTTATGCCTAAAACCTTAGCCCCTGTATGTGCATCGTCCATAAACATCTCATAAAAATCACCTAGTCTAAATAGTAGCAATGTATCTTTATATTTATTTTTAATCTCCATGTACTGTTGCATCATGGGAGTTTGAAATTTATCGTCCATACGGTTATACTATCAATATGAAAATACTTTTGAAATGGGTTGCAAGTGCATTAGGTCTAATGCTCGTTTCAACCTTATTACCCAATTTTGTAATTGAGTCATTTTACACGGCGTTAATTCTATCGTTAATATTAGGAATGCTAAATGTTTTAATAAAGCCATTACTAATAATCTTAACATTACCAATTAATCTATTAACACTCGGACTTTTTTCATTTGTAATTAATGCAGGGTTAATCTGGTTTGCTAGCACCTTTGTAAAGGGTTTTAGTACGGATTTTCAGACTGCATTTATAGCAGCAATTATTATCTGGTTTATCTCTTGGATTACTAACGTACTTTTCAAATAGTTTTATTATGATTGTTTTAGGTATTGACCCAGGCTTTGCAAGGTGTGGTTACGGAGTTGTGGAGTATCAGGATAGAAAGGGGAAAGTATTGGCGTTTGGATGTGTTGAACCAAAAGTTTCTGAGTCAGATGAATTTAAGTTAAATTACGTTTACGACGAGCTTGATAAAGTTATCAAGAAATTTTCACCCAATTTTTTTGCAGTAGAAAAGGTTTTTTATAATTCCAATGCTAAAACAGTTATAAAGGTAGGTGCTGCAATTGGCGTCGTTAAACTAGTAGCATATAAAAATGGGTTGAAAGTTTTAGAATATACACCCTTACAGGTAAAGATGAGTTTAACAGGGTATGGAAAAGCAGATAAAAACCAGGTACAACAAATGATAAAAAATGTGTTTAAACTTGACTCTATCCCCCAGCCTGACGATGCTGCCGATGCGCTTGCAGTGAGTTACTGCATGGCGGTTGATAATGGGTTGATGTAAATTATTTTAATAAATCATCCTCGCTTGTCGAGGATCTGTTTGGAAATTAAAAAAATAGATTCTGGACAAGCCAGAATGACAGATGTTTAAGAATTTAGATCAATTACTTAAACCCTCGGGGTTTAAGTTCGTTTGTTTAAGCCAAATATCAAGCATCAAACTATCAAAACTCAAGTTGAGAGATGGCATGTTGCAAGTTTTTTAATGGTTGAACATTTGTGTCTTCATAAGCTTCAAGTTGCCATGGCCACCGAAACATCCCCCCAGCGTAGAAAGCACTTAGAATCTCTGATGGAGTTAACCATACAACTTCATGTTCTCCTTCAGAAATTCTTTCTTTTAATTCTGCTAGGAAAACTACCCTAACAGAAATTTTATTTTCCCTTTCTGAAATCTTGATCGGGAGAAAACAGATTAATTCAACTGCAAAATCTGTTTCTTCCAATGCCTCGCGTATTGCGGTTTTGTCAATTGTTTCCCCTGATTCCTGATGGCCGCTAGGCCAGGCTAGTAGGCCATCTCCTCTTTTTACAAATAAGTACTTTTTTACTCCTTCAAAGTACTTAAATGCAACAATCCCTGCTGACAAACTTGTTCTTTTCATCGCAACCTCTCCTTATTTATGAATGTATGGAACTTTATTATTTTGGTGAATAAACTATACTACCTTTATGATTAGTTTTTTACAAGGTACACTTTTTGAGAAATCAAAAAATAATATTACTGTTTTGGTTGGTGGTGTTGGGTATAAGGTTTTTACAACCTCAAAAGTACTAGAGCTTGAAAATAACTCAGAGTTAAATTTGTATTGCTACAGCCATATTCGTGAGGATCAATTTACAATTTTTGGATTTTTAGAAAAAAAAGAGATGGGCTTATTTGAGAATTTGATAAGTGTTTCTGGTGTTGGACCTAAGACTGCTCTATCTGTAATATCTACTATTGGATATGATAAAACTATTTACTCTATTCAAACCGCCGATGTTTCTACTTTGCAAAGTGTAAGTGGGCTTGGTAAAAAAAGTGCACAAAAGATTGTTGTAGATTTACAGAATAAGATTGGTAAAGTAGATGAGTTAGATCTTAGTATGTCAAAACAGACTGAAGAGGTTTTGTTGGCATTAGTATCTTTAGGTTTTAGTGAAAGTAAGATAAATCCAATACTTAAAGATATTGACCGAGAGCTTGGTGTTGAGGAACAAATTAAGTTAGCTTTAAAAAAGCTTAAGTAAAATTTATGAATACAGATAGTTTAGAGAAGACAGACATCGCGTCGTTAAACCAAGAGGATGAAAATTTAGAAAAACCAATACGACCAAAAACATTAACTGAGTTTACCTCAGAAGGTTTGGGTCAGGTTGGTGCGGTTGAGAATTTATCGATTTTGGTTGAGGCTGCCAAACAAAGGTTATCCCCTATTGATCATGTTTTATTTTATGGACCTCCTGGGCTTGGTAAAACTACCTTGGCGCATACATTAGGAAACGAGATGGGCGTTAGTGTTAGGGTAACATCGGGTGCTTCTATAACTAAGGTTGGGGATCTTGCTGCGATTTTGTCTAATCTTGGTGAGAACGATATATTATTTGTTGATGAGATTCATAGATTAAGTAAGCCTGTAGAAGAGGTTTTATACCCTGCAATGGAAGATTTTGCACTTGATATTATAATTGGAAAAGGACCTAGTGCCAGAACAATTAGGTTAGATTTACCAAAGTTTACCTTGATAGGAGCAACAACTAGACTTGGTATGTTATCTAATCCCCTTCGAGATAGATTTGGAGTAACTTTAAGGCTTGAGTATTATTCAGAAGAGGAGCTAGAAAGAATTATTTTTAGGGCAAGTAAACTTTTTTCAATTGATGTAGATGCAGAGGTTATAAACGAGATAGCAAAACGATCAAGAGGTACGCCACGTATTGCGATTAAATTATTAAAAAGGGTTAGAGATTATGGTGAGGTAAAAAATGCTGGTATATTTGGAAAAGATATTGCAATTCAGGCTTTAGATTTAGCAGGTGTTGATGATAAGGGTCTGGATACTGAGGATAAGAGGTACTTAAGAACCATAATAGAAAAGTTTGAAGGAGGACCAGTTGGTGTTAAAACAATATCCGCAGCCATTTCAGAAGACATAGAGACAATAGAAGATGTAGTAGAGCCTTACTTAATTCAGATTGGGTTTATAAAACGAACATCTCAAGGTCGTGAAGTTACAATGTTAGCAAGAGAGTATTTTAAGGAATAATGTCTTTTAAAAAATATTACTATTTATTTTTAATAATTATTTCAATCACATTGTTATATTGGTTGCCATACTTGATAAAGACGAATTCATTTTATCCTGGATTACAGTTTACAGGTACAATCTCATGGTTTGATCCGTGGGATCAGAATTTATATAAGAGTTATATAAATTGGGGTAAACAAGGACACCTTATGTTTATAAACTTGTATGATACAATTTCAATGGAAAGGCTATTTATATATATTCCCTATACTTTTTTTGGATATCTATTTCAAAATTTAAATCTGAGTGCATCAACCTTATACTTTTTAATGTCAATATTATGTTCGTTAGTTTTGGGATTTACCTTAAATGCTTATTATTTTAAGCTTTTTAATAGATTTTCAATATCACTTTTCGCAACAATTTTAGCATTAATGGGTGGAGGATTAGGTTTTTTATTTTATCCAAGCTTAGGTGTTGCTGATATATCTAAAGCTTTAACCCTTTTCAGTACTATTTCTATACCTCACCACGCAATTAGTATTGTTTTAACAGTTTGTACTATATATATAATTTCATTTTATAAATTTGAAGGATTAAAAAATTTGTTTTTAATCTTTATACTAGTTTTTTTACAGTTTATTATTTCCCCATATATAATTGCTAACTATTTATTATCTTTAGGCATCTTAATTGTAATAGATATTTACACTAAAAAAGATTTCTCTAAACTAAAATTGTTATTCACTATTTTGTTTTCATTTATTTTATATTTTCTTTTAATTGGTAACGAAATAATCAATTCTCAAACAGTAAAAGGTGTAGTTTCTCAAAAACAATATTCACCAAATTTAATATTAATAATATTGGGTTTAGGTGTTATATTAGTTTTTTTCATTTATGGTGCAGTAAAAATTAAAAATTATTCATTAACTTTTGCTTTGGTGTGGTATTTATCCACATTAGTACTTATATACTCTCCACTCTCATCTCAATATTTATTTATACGGGGAGCATATGTGTATTTTATAGCAATTGTAATAAGTGGTATTATAAAATTTAGTAGCAGGAATAGTATAAACGATTTATATATATTAATTGGGGCTATTGTTTTTTCAAGTTTCACTTTTTTTACTATTGTATATAAAACATCAACTGAGAGTAAATTTAACAGATATGTTTATCTCTCAACTGAAGAAGTATTAGGGATAGATGAATTGAATAGGATTGGAAATGTAGGTGATGGTGTACTCGCAAGTAATACAATTTCTAATTTAATCCCCTCGAGAACAAACAAACGAGTTTACTCAGGGCATGAATTACAGACTCCAAATTTCCCGAAAAGAAGTAACGAGGTTGTAAGTTTTTTTTTAGGAAGGATGAGTGAGAATGAGATAAAAAATTTATTAGATAATGGTAACATAAAATATGTTTATTATGGATACGAAGAATTAACTCTTTTTGGTAATAAGAAAATATCTAAAATGTTAGAAAAAGTAATAAACTATGGTGATGTAACAATTTATAAAGTTAATTTAAATTAGGAATTTCAAACTATGAAAAAACGTATTATATTTATAATTTCACTTTTTTTATTACCTTTAGTAATAATCTTTTTTGCTAGCTTTTATTTCTACTATGAAGGTCTTGTTTCTATTAAAAATAATTTAAGTACATATTCAACTTTCGTAGTAGAAGAAGGTTCTACTGTTAATAATATTGCAGAGCAATTATTTAAAGAAAAAATTATTCCTAGTAAGTTTATTTTCAAATTATATCTAAAGTTAAATAAACTAGATATTGTTTTGCAGGCTGGAGAATATGAAATTCCCCCTAATAGCAGTATTAAAGAGGTAGTAGAAATTTTACAAAATGGGTTTTTTGATAGAAAGATTACTTTTTATGAAGGCGAGAGAATAGAACAATTTGCAATAAGAGCTGCAGAGGCAATTACCAAAAATAACCAAGCGAAAGTCGAGTTTGCAAATAGTTTTCTTAATTATTCAGAAACTAAAGAAGGATATTTATTCCCTGATACATATAGTTATAATGCTGATACTACTGCTGAAGGGTTGGTAGATTGGATGAGAGATAGATTTGTTGAGGTCGTGACACCCGTTCTTGATACTAATAAATCTAAATTAACTAGTAATGAGGTTATAATCTTAGCATCAATAGTTGAAAGAGAAGGAAATAGTGCAGAAGATAGAGGGATAATTGCGGGGATATTATTAAATAGGTTAAGATCAGATATTGCCCTATATGCCGATGCAACATCTCAATACCAGATTGATTCTGATATACTCGATTTAAACAGTGGTAACATAGAAAATGTTCAATTTTGGAAAGCTCCAATTACCCAAGATTACCTAGATTCAAATTCCCCTTTTAATACAAGAAAAACATTGGGATTACCACCCCAGCCTATCTGTAATCCAGGATTAGAGTCTATTAAGGCTGTTGCGAATTATACTCCAACTAACTATTTATACTATATACATGACAATAATGGAGAAGCTCATTACGCTGAAACACTTGACGAACACAACATTAATGTGTCAAAATATTTGGGTTATAATTAAATGTTTATATTTTTTTAGTATTTAGATAGATAAAAGGTTCTTGACGAAGCGCCTACATTGGCGTATTCTTTCGTTTTGTATCAAAATTTCTGCCAAACTATTACAATCGCAGTATTTAAATATATGTATCAAATGCCTAGTAATTTGGGCACTTGTTACAGTCAATAAGGCTACAACACTATGCAAAATAGAGTAAATTTTTCAAAAAAGATTAGTTTCGATTTCCCTCTTCCTAATTTATCACAAATTCAGCAAGAATCATTTGAATGGTTTTTGAAAAATGGTGTAGATGAAGTTATAAAAGAAATTTTTCCAGTAGAAGACACAACAGGTAGAAACTGGGAATTAACATTTAAAAATCCAAGATACGAAAAGCCTAATAAGACAGTAGAAGTAGCAGAAAGAACAGGTTCAACTTACGATGTTCCTTGGTACTTAGACGTTGAAATTAGAGATAAACTTACAAAAGAGACAAATTCAGCAGAGATATACATGGGTGATATTCCAATGATGACTAATCGAGGTACGTTTGTTATTAATGGTAGTGAGAGAGTAGTTGTTAATCAGTTAACAAGAGCAGAAGGAGTTTACTTTACAAAAGATACACACCCAACAACAGGACAAACATTAGGAGGAGCAAAAGTTCTTCCAAAAAATGGTGCTTGGCTTGAGATTGAAACATCTCGAAGCGGAGTGATTACAGTTAAAATCGACAGAAGAAGAAAAATCACCATCACTACACTATTAAGAGTTTTTGGTTTACAAGATAATGAATCAATTAAAGACGCTTTTAAGGCTGTTGATACAGGTGAAACTAAATTTATTGAACAAACTCTATTAAAAGACCCATCAGAATCATTAAACGAGGCATACCTTGAAGTATACAAAAAAGTTAGACCAGGTGAACCTGCAGTATTAGACACTGCAAAAGCGTTAATTGACAACATGTTTTTTAATAACAGAAGATACAACCTAGGCAAGGTAGGACGATTTAAGATAAACCAGAAGCTAAACGTAGAAATCCCTAACGATGAAGAACACCAGATACTATTTATTGAAGACCTAATTGAGATAGTAAAGGGAGTTATTGAGGTAAATAATGATGAAAGAATTGCAGATGATGTAGACCACTTAGGAAATCGAAGAGTAAGATCAGTAGGTGAGTTGCTTCAGGCACAGATTAGAATTGGATTTTTACAGATGGAGAGAAATATAAGAGAGAGAATGAGCCTACAACCACGAGAA
>Ga0209702_10001031_pt1 | contig 56232 bp, 47 predicted proteins | sample FRY01_FD_187210 | JGI IMG/M metagenome (GOLD analysis project Ga0209702, IMG submission 187210) | Freshwater microbial communities from Lake Fryxell liftoff mats and glacier meltwater in Antarctica - FRY-01 (SPAdes) (version 2) | ecosystem: Environmental > Aquatic > Freshwater > Ice > Glacier...
ATTCGATATTAATCTGACCTGCCATCGACTCAAATCCATTGACCACTGAACCAACACCTTTACTAATTTGGATAGACTCAATCCAGGTTCCTGGAACATGACCAAAACCAGTACTTGCAATTAACCCGCGCATCTGTGGTAAATTCTCACGTAAAACTTGTGTGTAAATTCCTGATAAACCCAGCATCTGAATTTGTTTCGTACCAGTAATGGCATCCGTCGAAATTGCATCCACCGAATTATTTGTTTCGAAGCTTTCAGACAAATTACAACAAGCGGCCTTCATTAATTCACCTTCGTTGAGTACTTCTGTTTTTATTGGGTCAAGCCGAGAAATGGTTGTTCCTCCTTGACGAGCTTCAATCTCCACAATGTTCAATTCATTGTCGCGCTTCAAAACGGTACTTATCGACTTTTGATCAGTAATTTTGATGGTGTCTGTTTTAAAACCAATAAATTGAACCAACAAGAATTCTTGATTTGTTCTCTCAATTTTAAATCGACCTTGAACATCAGTCTGAACCCCGTCCGTTCCATTTAACCAATACACATTCGCCCCTGGCAATCCTGACAAATTATCCTTTTCATCTTTCTGAAGCACTCTTCCTTTTATGGTTTGAGCTTTAAAAGCAGAGCTTGTCCCGAGCAGAAATATCATGCTCAAGGAACATATCCCATAAAACAATTTCATTTTTGTGGAACAGCAAGCGAATCAGGTTGCATGCGCGTATACAAACAACATTTGTGTAAATTCTCGTATGTCTCGTCTGTGGCGCGATACAATTGATTGTCGTATCCAGCTTTGGCAACGCCTTTTGCAATTTTATCAAGATTGGTTTTGTTTGAATCGAATTCCAAACTCAACTCTTGCATTTCTGCATTCCATGAAAAGGATTTTACCCCTTTAACATCTGCCGCATTTTCAATGGTCTTTTTACACATCGAACAATTACCAGCAACTTTCAATACGGCTTTCTCGACCTGAGCCTGAGCAACACCGCTAATAATTAGGAGGGCCAGAACAAAAATTCCAGCTAAATTTTTAAGTTTCATTTGATATATTTTAGAATGTTTAAATGATGAAATAAATCGTCACAAACTATTCTCAAATCAAATAACAACAATGCTTTATAAGTAAATCTGGCGGAGGTAAATCGGCCGATTGAAGCAAATTTCTAAACTCAAACTTAGATTGGTCAACGGTTTTTAAAACCAAATATTGCAATGGAATCAATGCTACCTGACTTAACATTGGAACTACAATTCCTGAAGCTGCTGAATGGTTATTATCAACCTTTACATAAAATCCAGCATCAGCGCAACAATCAGTCGCGCCATCTTCATCGCAGCCGCAACCATCGTGCTCAATGGCATTGATATTCATAGAAGCCAATTCACCTGAACACCAATGTAAATTCACATGAAGGCCCGTTACTCCTACAGAGTAAACAAAGGCAACTAACATGTAAATAAATCTTATCATTTCAATTAGTGAGGATTAATAACGTATCCTAAGCGTGCTAAACGTAAAACTAACTCATCTTCGTTTAAATCGGGCGAATTTATTTCAAGAACTTTATCAGGACTGGCTGTATCAACGTTCCAATTCCCTTCTCCAACTAACTCATCTAATGTCGATTGCACCTTGCTTACACAAGAGCCACAATTGATTGTTGTTTTATAGTGTTGAATCGTTTGATCTGTCATAATATTAATTTTCATGATGTGCTCTGAATGACCTAATTCTTCTATCGAAATTAATTAGGTTTGACACCATGAATATTACCAACAAAGTTAATAAAATACTTTGGCTTTTGCTACTTGTTTTTACTGTAAATATACATGGCCAAAATACGTCTTCCATAGGTAAATATTGGGTTGTATTCAAGGATAAGCCCGAAATCAAGTTCAATCCTTATACATACTTCGATCAAAAAGCAATTGACCGTCGATTAGCTCAAAAGCTTCCTCTTTACGATTGGACTGACCTGCCACTAAATAGCGTATACACGAACGAAGTAGCCAATCTTGTGCAAGAAGTTAAAATGGAATCGCGCTGGTTTAATGCCCTTGTGGTTTATGCTGATGTGAATCAAATTTCCAAACTTGAGCAACTTCCATACATTAAAACCATCGATTTTGCAGGTAATTTGGATGTAATGATTGCCGATTTTGATACCACCGGGGAAGACTTCGATGATGAAGATCTCATTGGACGACAAATTTCTCGCATGGGTGCCGATCAGTTCGAAGCGCGCAATTTACATGGCGAAGGAATGCGCATTGCAATTTTTGATGTTGGTTTTTCTGGTGCTGATACGCATGCTGCTTTTGAACATATCCGCAGGGCGGGAAGAATAAAAAAAACGTGGGATTTCGTTGCTAAACGTGAAAATGTTTGGGAAGGTGGATCGCATGGAACTTCCGTTTGGTCATGTATTGGTGGAAGAATGAAAGACCAATGGTCGGGAATGGCGCATGAAGCTGAGTTTATTTTAGCTCGAACAGAAATTGGTTCAAGAGAGCCCTTCTCAGAAGAAGAAAACTGGGTTGCCGCCGCCGAATGGGCCGATAAAAATGGCGCCGACATTATCAACAGCTCACTTGGATATACGTCAAAACGATACTTTCCACGCCAAATGAACGGCGAGCACACTTACGTTACACGTGGCGCTAACATGGCAGCTCGCAAGGGAATGTTGGTTGTAAATGCCGCTGGAAATGAAGGAAATAGCTCTTGGCGAATTATGGGCGCTCCCGCGGATGCAGATTCAGTGCTAAGTATCGGTGGCCTTGAGCCTTGCTGCGATTATCATATTTCGTTTAGCTCCTTTGGTCCTACCTATGATCTAAGATTGAAACCAAACGTTTCTGCCCAAGGTCGAGCTTGGTGTGCAAAAACAAACGGAGAAGGTCCTGCTGATGGGACATCTTTTGCTAGTCCTCTTGCTGCCGGATTTGCTGCCTGTGCATGGCAAGCCGATAAGTCCTTGAGCAACATGCAGCTTTTCAAAAAGTTGGAAGAATCCGCCTCACTTTATCCATTCTTCGATTATGCTCATGGTTATGGCGTTTTAAATGCTGAAAGGTTTTTAAACGGCGTCAATGTTATTGATCCAACAATGGTGGTCCAAAAAGATGATTCAGGAGAATTCTACAAAGTGATGATTCTTGAATCTCAATTCACACAAGACACAACGTATGGTTCTCAACTGCTTTACGTTGCAGTTATGAATCCTTCAGGAGCATTAGATTCATACAAAGTAATTGATGTTAGCTCAACGGAGCCATTCAGCTTTGCTAAAAATGATTTTATCGAAGGTCGCAAAGTGCGTCTTTCCTACAAAGGTTACTTACTCGAAATTCAACTATAAATGCGTATTCTATTTTCAATACTTATTGCATCAATTGCCGTTTTCAATGTGCAAGCTCAGGACGTCATTTTAGATGTCGAAACTGCTGTTGATACAATAGAACCTAAAAAAGGTCCAAATTATAAGCGTTATGCACATCTTTTTATGGGCTTTGGTGTGAATGCTCAATTAGGAGAAAAAGGTGGATTAATTACTCCCGGCTTGGATCAATTCCAATTAGGAACTAGATATAAGTACAAGTTTAATGAAACATTCTCAGCAGGTTGGGAATGGGCTTATGCTTCATCATCATTTAACATGAAGCAAACGAGCAGCAAATTTACGCCCGATACTTTTTTGCACGATAGGCAACGGTTAATATTCTACAACTTGCGTTTAGGTGCCTACTTAAGAATTAATTTTGGCCGACGAGGGAATACTTTAGGTAAATATCTCGACCTAGCTGGTTATGGAGATTACGTATTTGCACATACATTATTTACTAAAATAACTTTAGCAGACGAATCTGTGCTTAGAATTCGACGAAGCCAACTCGATTATTTTCAACGAATTAATTACGGTGTAGAAGCTAGAATTGGTGTTGGAAAAATTATCGTTTTTGGAAATTATCGTTTGTCAAATTTATTCTATAAACCCTATGGTTTTGTTGAATTACCGCGTCTTAATGCTGGTATTCAATTTGTGCTTGGATAAATGGCAGTAATTGCATTTAATACACGCCTTTTACAAAAAGGAAAACTTGAAGGAATAGGCTGGTACACCTACGAAACATTACGTAGAATTGTATTAGCTCACCCCGAGCATGAATTTATATTCATCTTTGACCGACCATTTAATTCTGATTTTATTTTTGCGCCAAACGTAAAAGCCATTTATGCTGGGCCTCCAACACGACATATTATTTTATTTATTCCTTGGTTCGAAATAACTATTCCGTATATATTAAAGAAATATAAAGTCGATTTATTTGTAAGTCCCGATGGTCATATTTCACTGCTAACACAGAAGAAACAGCTTGCAGTAATTCACGATATTAATTTCCACCATTTTCCTAAAACAATTCCAGTTTTAGTACGATGGTATTATAATTTCTTTTTTCCTCGATTTGCGAAAAAAGCAAAAAGAATTGCGGTTGTTTCTGAATACACTAAAAACGATCTCGTAAAAAGTTATGGAATTAATCCTTCCAAAATAGATGTTACCTTAAATGGATGCAATGAGCGCTTTTCGCCTATTTCTGAGTCTTTGCAAAATGAAGTAAGAATTAAATTCAGTGATGGAATTCCCTATTTCTTATTTGTAGGATTAATCATTCCACGAAAAAACCTCGCCACTTTATTGAATGCTTATAACATTTATAGAAAAAGTGGAGGTCCCAGAATTCGTTTATTAATTGTTGGGGAGAAAAAATGGTGGGACAAAGCACATGAATTTGCCTATCAGAATAATGAATTTAAGGAGGATATTCTTTTCATTGGACGTTTACAAATCGAAGATTTACGCCTAGTTATGGCTTCGGCATTTGCACTCACCTTTGTGCCCTTGTTCGAAGGCTTTGGAATTCCAGTGCTTGAGGCTTTTGCTTGCGGAACGCCGGTAATCACATCCAATACAACATCTCTTCCTGAAGTTGCAGGAGATGCCGCGTTGCTTGTAAATCCTTTAAACGCTCAGGATATTTCAATGGCAATGATGCATCTTGCTAAATCAGAGAAACTTCGAGAAGACCTAGTAAATAAAGGACTCGCAAGAAGTAAACAATTCTCTTGGGACATTACCGCGAGCTCTCTTTGGGAAAGCATATCAAAGTGCTTGAACTACCAACTCTGACAAAAAAATCCGGCTCCTGAAAGGAGCCGGCAAAACAATAAAATTAACCTAACCTTAACTGCTTATTGTTTTAGCATCAAAAGATGCTTGGGATAAAACCCGTTACAATTTTAACATGAGTTGTCTTCACAACAAAATTAAAACAATAAGATAACTTACATGCCAACAAACAGATACTAACAATATCCTGTTAAAAATTAACAATCCATTGCAGTAATTGTTGACTTAACAAAGTAACTACTAAAAGCAATACTTATTTTCCTCAATTAACTTTAAGGCAATACGCTGACGTAATTCTTTGGTATTCAGGGGAGAAACCTTTGTAAACCTTCTCAGTCCCATCAACATCATTCGCTGCTCATCGCCCTCTGTAAATCCATTTAAAGCGTTTTTACCAGCTATCTGAATCTTGTCAGCAGCATCATAGATGTAAACGCGAGCCATTTCAATTTTTAAAGCTGCTGCTTCAGCGCCTTGCGAATTATGCAGTTTCTCAACACGCAACAAGACAGATTCAGAAACATACAACTCAATAAGCATGTCCGCAATATTCATTAGAATCTCTTGCTCTTTTGCTAAAGTCATCATGAGCTTTTGAACTGCAGCGCCGGCAACCATTAAAACTGCCTTCTTAAATCCTGCTATATAGCGTTTCTCTTCAGCAAAAAGGCTATCGTCTTGTTCTCCAAAATCAGGAATTGACATAAGTTCAGCAGCAACCTCCATCGCAGGACCCATCAAATCCAATTCGCCTTTCATGGCGCGCTTAAGCATCATATCCACGGTAAGCATGCGGTTAATCTCGTTGGTTCCCTCGAAGATTCTATTGATACGAGCATCACGATACGCTCTATCCATTGGAGCTTCAGCAGAATAACCCATTCCTCCATAAATCTGAACGCCTTCATCAACCACAAAGTCTAAGGTTTCTGAACCATGAACCTTCATCATTGCGCACTCAACAGCAAATTGCTCTACGCTCTTTAATTTTGCCTTTGGCGCATCCATGCCACCTGCAATCAAGTTATCATATGCATCATCGATGTTCTGACCAATACGGTATGATGCAGATTCACTAACAAAAACTTTGATAGCCATTTCAGCTAATTTGTGACGAATTGCACCGTATTTAGAAATTGGACGGTCGAATTGCTCTCGCTCGTTTGCAAATGTTACAGCGGTAGAAATGCATTGCTTACATCCGCCAATGGCAGCAACAGCAAGCTTAATACGGCCAATATTAAGAATATTAACGGCTATCTTAAATCCGTTCTGGCGCTCCGACAAAAGATTTTCAACCGGAACCATGCAGTCGTTTAAGAAAATCTGAACCGTGGATGAACCTTTTATTCCCATTTTCTTTTCTTCCTCGTTTAGAGAAAGGCCAGGGAAGTTTCTTTCAACAATGAAAGCACTTAGGTTTTCATCATCATCAATTTTTGCAAAAACGGTGTAAACATCAGCAAAACCACCATTGGTGATCCACATTTTTTGGCCATTCAATGCGTAATGTTTACCATCAGCAGTTAGGACAGCCTTTGTTTTACCGCTATTGGCGTCAGAACCTGCAGATGGCTCAGTTAGGCAATAAGAGGCTTTCCACTCTCCTGATGTTAATTTGGGAATGTATTTCTTTTTCTGTTCTTCATTTCCATAGTACAAGATTGGCAACGTTCCAATTCCTGTATGCGCCGAAAGTGCTACCGCAAAGGAGAATCCTGCTCCTGCAACCTCAGCCACTAACATAGAGGTATTAAAGTCTTTTCCATATCCACCATATTCTTCAGGAACCGAAACTCCCATCAAGCCTAACTCTCCAGCTTTTGTTAACAAGCCAGCCATCAAACCTTCTTCCATTTTATCAATTCGATCGAGGTTGGGAAGTACTTCAGCATCCAAGAAATCCTGAGCCATTTTTGCAATCATCTGCTGCTCTTCATTCCATTCTTCTGGAATAAATATATCGTTTGCTAATGTTTCGCGAATTAAAAACTCTCCGCCTTGTATTGTTTTGTTTTCTGTAGTTTCCATGATATAAATATTCTTATGTTGTCAAATAAATTAAAGCATCTCAAAAATTCCGGCAGCACCTTGTCCTGATCCAACACACATGGTAACCATGCCATATTTTCCTTGACGATGCCTAAGTTCATTCATTATTTGAACTGTTAGCTTTGCCCCTGTGCATCCAAGCGGGTGTCCAAGTGCTATAGCTCCTCCGTTCACGTTCAACTTGTTTGTATCTAGCTTAAGTTCACGAATAATTGCTAATGATTGAGAGGCAAAAGCTTCGTTTAACTCAATTAAATCTATTTGCTCAAGCGACATTCCCGCTGCTTTTAATGCCTTTGGTATTGCTTCAACAGGACCAATTCCCATAATACGAGGCGGAACACCAGCAACAGCATAAGATACCATTCTAGCCATCGGCTGTAGACCAAGTTCTTTCACCATTTTTTCCGACATCACCAAAACGAATGCAGCTCCATCTGATGTTTGTGACGAATTGCCAGCAGTAACAACTCCATCCGCAGCAAATACTGGCTTAAGTTTCGCCAAACGTTCCAATGTGGTATCAGCACGCGGACCTTCATCAGTGTCAACAGTGAACGAACGTGTTTTACGTTTTTCTTTCGCATCTAGATAAACTTCTTCAACCTTAATTGGGACAATTCCGTCTTTAAAACGACCACTTTCAATTGCGGCAAGAGCACGTCGATGAGATTCTAAGGAAAATGCATCTTGATCTTCTCTGCTTACCTTAAATTCTCGGGCAACAGCTTCAGCAGTTAAACCCATTCCCCAGTAATAATCAGGATTCTCTTTGGCAACTTCATAATTGGGAACGATGCGCCAACCGCCAAATGGAATTGATGACATGCACTCTACTCCACCGGCAATGATACATTCAGCCTGTCCACTACTAATTTTAGCCGCAGCAATAGCAATCGTTTCCAATCCAGATGCACAATAGCGATTCACTGTCATTCCCGGCACCTTATCGGTCTTTAATCCCATCAAGGAAATCATTCTTCCAATGTTAAGTCCTTGCTCTGCTTCAGGTGTAGCATTTCCAACAATAACATCATCAATCCGCTCCTTATCTAATTGCGGAACAGTAGATAATAAATGTTGAATGACACTTGCGGCAAGATCATCCGGTCTACTAAAACGAAACATTCCACGAGGCGCTTTTCCAATAGCGGTGCGAAATCCAGTAACTATATATGCGGTTGTGTTCATGATTGATCAGTATTGATATATGAGGATAGATTTAAGATAAAAGACAAAATTCGAGCACTTAACTTGCTGACTTTCTATTGTTTCTTATAATCTCCTCTTTTAAACGATTTTGTAATTTAACATTCATACTTATTAAGTGGTTTATTTCTGAAACAAGAATTTGTCTTGTGTCTTCAGTGATAAAAGAACGTCTAGTTGACACCTCAATTTGAAACCTTAACTCATTTGCTGAACCATTTGCAATGCTAAGGAAGCGATTAAACTCTGCAGCACCATCCCTGCCAGCTCCTTCTGCGATGTTTGATCCAATAGAAACAGCCGCGCGACGCATTTGACTTACAATTCCGAACAATTCATGTTTAGGATATGAATCGGTAATCTTATAAATCTCTTCTGCCAAATCCAGCGATTTTTTCCAAATCGTTAATTTTTCAATATTGTGCATAAGCTTATTTTTAGGCCATTTAAAACACAGTCTTTTATCATTTATCTACCATCATTCATCTCAAAATCAATTTCTCAAAACCTTCCCTGTCGTCAAAATACTTTGAATTCGCTCCAGGGTTTTCTTTTCACCACAAAGGCTCAAGAATACCTCACGCTCTAAATCCAAAAGATATTGCTCGGAAACTTCTGTTGGAGCTGATAAATCTCCTCCGCAAAGCACATATCCTAGCTTTTCGGAAATTTTCTTGTCGTGCTCAGAAATATAATGTCCACTCCACATCGTATTGGCTCCTGCGTATACCATTCCTAAGCCACTGCGACCAAGAACTAAAATATCTTTTCGTTGCAACGGTTTTGTGTATCCAGCATCAGCTAATTCGATAGCCTTCGCTTTGGCATCAGCAATAACGCGTTGAGCATTTGGAACAATCACATCTTTCCCGCGACGTAAAATGCCCAAATCATAGGCCTCTTCAGCTGATGTACTAACTTTTGCCTGACCAATGGTTAAGAACTTATCACGCAAGGTATTTAGCATAATATCGCCATCTCGGTATGCATCTGATGCGCGTAGGGCAAACTCTTTGGTTCCGCCACCTCCAGGAATTAATCCAACACCAAATTCTACTAAACCAATGTAAGTTTCGGCAGCAGCAACAACAGCATCAGCGTGCAAATTAATTTCACAACCACCACCAAGCGTTAAACCATGAGGAGCTGTGACCACTGGAATTGAAGAATAACGAATCTTCATTACTGTATTTTGAAAGGCTCTAATTGAGAAGTCAATCTCGTCGTATTCTTGCTCAACAGCCATCATAAATAGCATGGCAAGGTTGGCTCCCGCCGAAAAATTAGGTCCATCATTGCCAATAACCAAACCTCGATAGTCTTTTTCTGCAAGATCGATTGCCTTCTGAACACCTTGAAGTACCTCGCTTCCAATAGAATTCATCTTGGTATGAAATTCAAGATTCAAGATCCCATCACCTAAATCGGTAACTGTTGTTCCACTGTTTTTCCAGATAGTTTTATCGGTACGAATGTTATCTAATATGATAAATGATTCATATCCAGGAACTACCTTATACGTCTTAGTAGGAATATCGTAATACAGTTTGCGCCCCTTCTCAATCTTATAAAAGCTAGTATTTCCTGCGGATAGGAATTCAGTAACCCACGGAGCTACATCTATTCCATCAGATTTCATTGCTTCGACTGATGCTTTCACACCCATAAAATCCCAACTTTCGAAAGGACCAACTTCCCAACCAAAACCAGCCTTCATGGCCTCATCAATGCGATAAAGCTCATCGGCAATTTCGGGTATACGTTTCGAAACGTAGGCGAACAAACCGAAGAATGCTTTACGATAGAATACGCCAGCTTTGTCTTTTCCACTGATGAGCACTTTGTATCGATCCGATAACTTCTCAATCGTTTTAGTAGACTCGAGCGTTGCGAACTTTACTTTATTCTGTGCACGATATTCCAAGGTGTTCAAGTCGAGAGCCATGATTTCAGATTTTCCTGAAGCTCCTTTTACTTTCTTATAAAAACCTTGTCCCGATTTATCACCTAACCATTTATTCTCGTTCATTTTCAGAACATAATCAGGTAAATCAAAATACGCGCGAGCTTCATCATTCGGACAATTAGCTTTTAGTCCATTGGCAACATTCACGAGTGTATCTAATCCAACTACATCCGTTGTGCGGAAGGTTGCAGACTTAGGCCGACCTAAAACGGGACCTGTAAGTTTGTCTATTTCTTCAACGGTTAGGCCCATTTCTTTAACAATATGAAACAAAGCTAAAATGCTGTAAACTCCCACGCGATTGGCAATAAATGCTGGCGTATCCTTAGCAAGAACTGTAGTTTTACCTAGGAATAAATCGCCGTAATGCATTAAAAAGTCAACAACTTCCTTATCGGTATCTACTGTAGGAATAATTTCCAGCAACTTCAGATAACGAGGTGGGTTGAAGAAATGGGTTCCGCAGAAATGCTTTATAAAATCCTCGCTTCTACCTTCTGTCATACTATGAATAGGAATACCAGAAGTGTTCGAGGTTATTAAAGTTCCAGGTTTGCGGAATTTCTCCACCTGTTCAAATACAGATTTCTTAATATCTAAACGTTCAACGACAACCTCGATAATCCAATCGTAGTTGGCAATTTTAGACATATCATCGTCGAAATTTCCTGTAGAGATACGTTTTACTGTATCGGCATGATATATAGGAGAAGGCTTAGATTTCACAGCGAAGCTAAGCGCATCGTTCACAATTCTATTTCTAACCGCGGGATTTTCAAGTGTCAATCCTTTGGAAGCTTCTGCGGCGTTTAATTCTCGAGGAACAATATCTAATAAAAGTACTTCAATGCCGATGTTGGCAAAGTGGCAAGCTATGCGTGAGCCCATGACTCCAGAGCCTAATACTGCGACTTTACGAATGTTTCGTTTCATGCAAGATCGTATTTACCGTTTTCGGTGGTTGATTGAATTTGGTTGACAACTTCAAAGAATATTTTAAGCTTTTCAGGATCGATTCTCTGTTGCACAAGATGGTTAAAAGCCAACACAGTGCGACGCGCCGCCTCTCTTTTTTCTTTGCCTTTATCGGTAAGAAAAATACGTACTAACCGCTTATCACTCGCATCTGCTTTACGGCAAATTACACCTTGCTCTTCGAGCGATTTTAGCATGCGCGTTAAACTCCTTGTTTCTAGTCCAATTAATGGAGCAATTTTCGTTGCAGGAGTTCCTTCATTAATATCAATATTCAAAAGAACAAAGCCAATAGAAGTTGTGATATCGTGCTTAACAGCAACACTATTATACATTCTGTAGATAGAATGCCATGCTGTTTTAATATTGTAACAAACCGTTTCTGAAGGCTTCATGAACACAAACTTAAGAAGAATTTGTTATGCATGCATACCTTTTTTAAGTTTTTTTGATTAATCTCGTAATACTTGTCGCTTTATTTTAAATCGCAGTGATTGAGAGCAAGTCGAAATCCTACATAAGGTTCACTCAAAATTCAGAAATGCGGTGGATGCAAGGAACGGACATTGACGATGTATATTTAATACTTCGAAATGACTGTAAAGAAGCAAATGCCGAGTTTCTGGCTAGTTTAAATAGTAAATAATGGAAAATTCAGCGCAATCTTGGTGCAAGGATTTTTGATGATACTCAATTAAATTCATGCATTAAAAATGAATAATTCAGTAAGAGATGCCTTATTTAAAAGGAATTTAACGTTTTTGAGTAAACCCTAACTAAGAAGAAAAGACTTAACAATGCTCTCGTAGTTGGATATGAATTATATCATAAAACTACTTTACAACCATAAGAATAACTTTGACCTAGATCACCAAAACAAAAACGCCCCGAAGAATTCTTCGAGGCGTTCGTTTTAACTAATAAAAAATATCAGGCCTGAGCAGTTGGTCCCCCAAAGTTCATCGGAAATGGTGTATTACTTCCACTGTCCGCTTTGATAGTTCCATTTGCAGCTTCAAATTTTGAAAGATTATCCTTCAAAGCCGAAAGCAAACGCTTTGCATGCTGAGGAGTTAATACAATACGAGCTTTCACACGAGCTTTTGGAACACCGGGCATCACCTTAATAAAATCCAAAACGAATTCTGAATTTGAATGAGTGATGATTGCCAAGTTAGAATAAATGCCTTCAGCTATTTCTTCTGATAACTCAATATTTAACTGACCTTCTTGATTTGCTTCTTCTGCCATAATCTTAGATTTTAGTGGTTAGACAGCTGGTTCTGTTTTGAATTTCTTCTTAGAAGCCATCAAAGCATCGAACTCATCTTGAGAACCTACGATAATATTTTCGTATTCACGAAGACCAGTACCAGCAGGAATCAAGTGACCTACAATTACGTTTTCTTTCAAGCCTAACAAATCATCACCTTTAGCTCTGATTGCAGCTTCGTTCAACACTTTTGTAGTTTCCTGGAAAGAAGCTGCAGAAATGAACGACTTCGTTTGAAGTGAAGCACGTGTGATACCTTGAAGAACCTGGTTTGCAGTTGCTGGAACTGCATCACGAGCTTCGATCAATTGCAAATCCTTACGCTTCAAGATTGAGTTTTCGTCACGAAGCTTACGAGCGGTTATAATTTGACCTGACTTAACAGAATCACAATCGCCAGCTTCAATTACTACCTTCTTGTCGAAAATAAAATCGTTCTCTTCGTGGAACTCAAGCTTATTAGCCATCTGTCCTTCCAAGAATTTCGTATCACCTGGATCAAGAATTTCAACCTTACGCATCATCTGGCGAACAATCACCTCAAAGTGCTTATCGTTGATTTTCACTCCCTGTAAACGATAAACTTCCTGAATTTCATTCACAAGGTATTCCTGAACCTTTGTTGGACCTTTAATAGCTAGGATATCGCTCGGAGTTGTCGCTCCATCACTCAATGACTGACCTGCTTTAACAAAGTCATTCTCTTGAACTAGGATATGCTTGCTTAATGAAACAAGGTATTTCTTCGTTTCGCCGGTACGAGATTCAATGATAACCTCGCGATTACCACGCTTCACTTTACCAAATGATACGATACCGTCAATTTCAGATACTACAGCCGGGTTTGAAGGGTTACGAGCCTCAAAAAGTTCAGTAACACGAGGTAAACCACCGGTGATATCACCAAGCTTACCAGACTGACGAGGAATCTTAACAAGAATTTCTCCCATCTTCACTTTCTGGCCGTCATTCACAACAATGTGAGCACCAACCGGAAGCGAATATGATTTAACAGACTCTTTGCCATCTAGAATCTTAATCATAGGATTACGTGTTTTATCACGACGTTCCATGATTACTTTCTCCTTAAATCCTGTTTGCTCATCACTTTCTTCACGGTAAGTAAAGCCTTCATCTAAATCTTCAAAGGCAATCTTTCCAGCAGTTTCAGAGATGATTACTGCGTTGTATGGATCCCAGTCGCAAATAAGGTCGCCCTTGGCAACTTTTACCCCGTTCTTCACATACATTTTAGCTCCGTAAGGAATATTCGCAGTGGTAAGGATGATCATTGTTTCAGGATCGATGATGCGCATTTCAGCCGAACGACCAATTACTACATCAATTAATTTTCCAGTTTCGTCTTCCTGAACAACAGTTCTTAATTCATCAACTTCAACGATACCATCAAATTTAGCCTCCACTTTAGAAGAAGCAGAAATGTTTGATGCAGTACCACCTACGTGGAAAGTACGAAGTGTAAGCTGTGTACCTGGCTCACCAATAGACTGAGCAGCAATAACTCCTACGGCTTCACCTCTCTGAACCAAACGCCCAGAAGCAAGGTTACGACCATAACACTTAGAGCAAACTCCTTTTTCTGATTCGCAAGTTAATACTGAGCGAATTTCAACTGACTCAATTCCTGCAGCTTCAATTCTTTTCGCATCATCTTCACGAATGTGATCTCCACTAGAAACAATTAAATCACCAGTAACTGGCTCGTAAACATTGTGAAGACTTGTGCGTCCAAGAACTCGGTCGTAAAGACTCTCAACAATTTCTTCGTTATTCTTAAGTGCAATTGCAGTTAGACCACGCAATGTTCCGCAATCTTCTTCGCTAATGATAACGTCTTGAGAAACGTCAACCAAACGACGAGTTAAGTAACCCGCATCAGCTGTCTTCAGAGCCGTATCGGCAAGACCTTTACGCGCACCGTGAGTAGAAATGAAGTACTCAAGGATAGAAAGACCTTCCTTAAAGTTAGAAAGAATCGGATTCTCAATAATCTCACCTCCAGAAGCACCAGACTTTTGAGGCTTAGCCATTAGACCACGCATACCAGAAAGCTGACGAATCTGCTCCTTAGAACCACGTGCTCCAGAATCAAGCATCATATAGATAGGGTTGAAACCCTGATTATCATTAATCAATTGATTCATCAAACGCTGCGTCAAACGTGAGTTTGTATGCGTCCAAATATCAATAATCTGATTATAACGCTCGTTGTTAGTGATGAAACCCATGTTGTAGTTCATCATTACCTCTTCAACTTGCGTGTTTGCATCTTCAATCATCTTCTCTTTATTCTCAGGAACGATAACGTCGCCCAAGTTGAAAGAAAGACCTCCACGGAATGCCATCGTAAATCCTAATTCCTTCATATCATCAAGGAACTTGGCTGTAGTTGCCATACCGGTTTCCTTTACAATGTTTCCGATGATATCACGAAGCGACTTCTTAGTCAACAGTTCATTGATATATCCAACTTGAACAGGAACAACCTGATTAAATAATACTCGTCCAACAGTAGTTTCTATAATTTTCTTTACAAGATCACCATTTTCCTTAACTATTGTTTTTACATGAATAAAGGCATGTAAATCAACACGCTTTTCATTGTACGCGATAATCACCTCTTCCGCAGAATAGAAAGTAGAACCTTCCCCCTTCATTACGCGAGTTTCGTCAGTTCTACGTCCCTTAGTCATATAATATAGACCAAGAACCATATCCTGAGAAGGTACCGTAATTGGAGCTCCGTTGGCAGGGTTAAGAATGTTATGAGATGCAAGCATCAATAGCTGAGCCTCAAGAATAGCAGCATTTCCTAATGGAACGTGAACCGCCATCTGGTCACCATCGAAATCGGCGTTAAATGCCGTACACACTAATGGGTGAAGCTGGATTGCTTTTCCTTCTATCAATTTTGGTTGGAAGGACTGAATACCTAATCTGTGAAGAGTTGGGGCACGATTCAATAATACAGGGTGACCTTTTAAGATATTCTCGAGAATGTCCCAAACGATTGGTTCCTTTTTGTCAACGATTTTCTTAGCGCTCTTTACTGTCTTAACAACACCACGCTCAATCATCTTACGAATAATGAACGGCTTGAAAAGTTCAGCTGCCATATCCTTCGGAAGACCACATTCGTGAAGCTTCAAATCAGGACCAACGACAATTACCGAACGGGCAGAATAATCGACACGCTTACCAAGTAGGTTCTGACGGAAACGACCTTGCTTACCTTTTAATGAGTCAGATAATGACTTGAGGGCACGGTTAGATTCGGTTTTAACAGCATTTGACTTACGAGAATTGTCTAATAATGAATCAACCGCCTCTTGAAGCATACGTTTCTCGTTACGGAGAATTACTTCAGGAGCTTTGATTTCAATAAGACGCTTCAAACGATTATTACGAATAATAACGCGACGGTATAAGTCATTCAAATCTGAAGTTGCGAAACGACCACCATCCAAAGGAACTAGAGGACGCAATTCAGGAGGAATAACAGGAACCACTTTCAAAATCATCCATTCAGGACGGTTTACAGTTGTTCCTTCGTTAGACATACGGAAAGCTTCAACTACCTGAAGACGCTTTAAAGCCTCATTCTTACGTTGTTGAGAAGTCTCTGTATTCGCTTTGTGGCGAAGATCATAAGATAATTCTTCCAAGTTCAAGCGTGAAAGCAACATATAAAGTGCATCAGCACCCATTTTTGCGATAAACTTGCTTGGATCAGCATCATCTAAATATTGGTTGTCTTTAGGAAGATTCTCCAATACTTGAAGATATTCTTCTTCAGTCAAGAAATCCATGTAACTCAAACCTTGCTCACCAGCAAGACCAGCCTGGATAATTACGTAACGCTCATAATAGATAATTGCATCCAATTTCTTAGTTGCAAGACCTAACAAGTAACCAATTTTATTTGGTAATGAGCGGAAGAACCAAATGTGAGCAACAGGAACAACAAGTTGAATATGTCCCATACGCTCACGACGTACTTTCTTCTCTGTTACTTCAACACCACAGCGGTCGCAAATGATGCCCTTGTAACGAATTCTTTTGTATTTCCCGCAGTGGCATTCGTAGTCCTTAACTGGACCAAAAATACGCTCACAAAACAAACCACCCATTTCAGGCTTGTACGTTCTGTAATTGATAGTTTCGGGTTTGAGCACCTCACCGTGGCTCTGATCGAGGATGTCCTCGGGAGAAGCCAGGCTTACAGTGATCCTTTTGAAGTTACTCTTCAGTTTTATGTCTTTGCGCAAAGCCATGTTTGATCAGTATCTAATGAATTAAGAAAGGTGCGGAAAGCGAAGAGCCTTCCGCACCGGAAAATCAGTCAAGAGTCACTTTAAGACCCAATCCGCGTAGTTCGTGGAGTAATACATTGAACGACTCAGGAATTCCTGGTGTTGGCATGCTATCACCTTTCACAATTGCTTCATAAGCCTTAGCACGTCCAATAACGTCGTCAGATTTAACCGTTAAGATTTCCTGAAGAATATTTGCTGCACCGAATGCTTCAAGTGCCCAAACCTCCATTTCACCAAAACGCTGACCTCCGAACTGTGCTTTACCACCAAGTGGCTGCTGAGTAATAAGAGAATATGGTCCAATTGAACGGGCATGCATCTTATCATCAACCATGTGACCTAGTTTAAGCATATAGATCATTCCTACAGTAGCCGGTTGATCGAAAGGATCACCTGTTCCACCGTCGATTAGGAAAGTTCTACCAAAACGAGGCACATTTGCCTGGTCAGTGTATTCGTTAATCTGATCAATGGTTGCTCCATCGAAAATTGGAGTAGCGAATGTCATCCCAAGATTCTTACCAGCCCATCCAAGAACCGTTTCGTAAATCTGTCCAAGGTTCATACGAGATGGCACCCCAAGTGGATTTAAAACGATGTCTACTGGTGTTCCGTCTTCTAGGAATGGCATCTCCTCATCACGAACAATCTTAGCAACGATTCCTTTGTTACCGTGACGACCTGCCATCTTATCACCCACTTTAAGCTTGCGCTTTTTAGCGATATAAACTTTTGCAAGTTGCACGATACCAGCTGGTAGTTCATCACCTACAGTAGCCGCAAACTTCTTACGTTTCGCAATACCACCAAGATCATTATAACGGATAAGGTAATTATTTAATAGCTCCTTGATAAGGTTGTTCTTGTCTTTGTCAGTTGTCCATTTATTAGGATTAACTGATGTGTAATCAATGCCTTGCAGCATTTTTACCGTAAACTTAGAACCTTTAGGAACTACCTCCTCCTTGAAATTATTGTAAATACCTTGAGAGGTTTTACCATTCACAATTTGGAACAGTTTATCAATTAATCTTCCTTTAAGCTCGACAACATCCTTGTCTCTCTCAGCATCAATTTTCGCAAGAGTCGGTTTCTCTTCCGTCTTTGACTTGCGGTCTTTGATAATTCTAGAGAATAATTTTTTGTCGATAACAACACCATTCAAAGATGGAGGTGCCTTTAAAGAAGCATCTTTTACGTCACCTGCTTTGTCACCAAAGATTGCACGTAATAGTTTTTCTTCCGGAGATGGATCAGTTTCACCTTTTGGAGTGATTTTACCAATGAGGATATCACCAGGTTTAACATCAGCACCAATGCGAATCAAACCGTTTTCGTCCAAGTCTTTCGTTGCTTCCTCACTTACGTTAGGAATATCAGCCGTCAACTCTTCCAAACCACGTTTAGTATCACGCACTTCAAGAATAAACTCCTCGATATGAAGACTTGTAAATACGTCCTCACGAATAATTCTTTCAGAGATAACGATTGCATCCTCGAAGTTGAAACCTTTCCATGGCATGAATGCCACTTTTAAGTTTCTACCAAGTGCTAATTCGCCACCTTGAGTTGCATAACCTTCGCATAAAACTTGGCCAGGAAATACTTTATCTCCTTTAGCAACGATAGGCTTAAGGTTGATTGTTGTATTCTGGTTAGTCTTGCGGAACTTGGTAAGTTTATACGACTTGATATCGTCATCAAAACTAACTAATTGCTGATCTTCAGAACGGTTGTAACGAATAACGATTTCATTCGCATCAACCCATTCAACAGTTCCTTCACCCTCTGCATTAATAAGTACACGAGAATCACGAGCTACAGAAGCTTCCAAGCCTGTACCTACAAGCGGGGCTTCAGGATTCAACAATGGAACTGCTTGACGCATCATGTTAGAGCCCATCAATGCACGGTTGGCATCATCATGCTCTAAGAAAGGAATTAAAGAAGCTGCAATAGAAGCAATTTGATTCGGAGCTACGTCCATCAACTTGATTTTCTCAGGCTCAACAACAGGAAAATCTCCTGCAAAACGAGCTTTGATGCGCTTCTCTACAAATCGACCGTCAGCATCAACCTCAGTTTTCGACATCGCGATGATAGAGGTTTCCTCTTCTTCGGCACTTAAGTAGATAATTGGTTTTGTAGGGTCTAAGCGACCGTTTTCAATTGTTCTATATGGAGTCTCGATAAAACCAAGCTTATTGATTTTAGCAAAAACGCACAAAGATGAAATCAAACCAATGTTAGGACCTTCTGGAGTTTCGATTGTACACAAACGACCATAATGCGTATAGTGAACATCTCGAACCTCAAAACCAGCACGCTCACGAGATAGACCGCCGGGACCGAGTGCAGAAAGACGACGCTTGTGCGTGATCTCTGAAAGCGGATTGGTTTGATCCATGAACTGAGACAACTGATTCGTCCCGAAAAATGAGTTAATAACGCTTGAAAGTGTCTTCGCGTTGATCAAATCTGTTGGTGTAAATACCTCATTATCACGAACGTTCATACGTTCACGAATAGTACGAGCCATTCTTGATAAACCAACACCGAATTGACCGTGCAACTGCTCACCAACTGTACGTACACGACGATTAGAAAGGTGATCAATATCATCCACATCAGCCTTAGAATTGATAAGTTCAATTAAGTAGCGAATGATTGAAATGATATCTTGCTTGGTAAGAACGCGAGTTCCTCCATCGATATTAAGATTTAGCTTTTTGTTGATTCTATAGCGACCAACATCACCTAAATCATAACGCTTATCTGAGAAGAATAGCTTATCGATGATACCGCGAGCAGTTTCCTCATCAGGTGGTTCCGCGTTACGGAGCTGACGATAGATGTGCTCAACAGCCTCTTTTTCAGAGTTCGAAGTATCCTTCTGAAGCGTGTTGTATATAATTGTATAATCTGCTGTATTGATATCATCCTTGTGAAGAATGATAGATTTAACTCCTGAATCTAAGATTAGATCTAAGTGTTCTTTCTCAATTTGCGTTTCACGGTCAATTAAAACCTCGTTACGCTCAATTGATACAACCTCACCAGTATCCTCATCTACGAAGTCTTCAATCCAAGTTTTCAAAACCCTTGCAGCCAACCTACGACCAACTGCATTTTTAATATTGGTTTTATTCACTTTGAATTCATCCGCTAATCCGAAGATTTCGAGAATATCTTTATCACTTTCGTATCCAATTGCACGAAGCAATGTAGTTACAGGTAACTTTTTCTTGCGGTCGATGTAAGCATACATGACACTATTGATATCCGTAGCAAATTCAATCCATGAACCTTTGAAAGGGATAACACGAGCAGAATAAAGCTTGGTACCATTGGCATGGCGGCTTTGACCAAAGAATACACCTGGAGAACGGTGAAGCTGAGAAACTACAACACGCTCAGCTCCATTGACACAAAACGTGCCTTTTGGGGTCATGTACGGGATAGTTCCTAGGTATACATCCTGAACGATTGTTTCGAAATCTTCGTGTTCAGGATCAGTGCAATACAACTTAAGTTTAGCCTTAAGTGGAACACTGTATGTTAATCCACGCTCAAGACATTCTTCAATAGAATATCTTGGTGGATCAATAAAATAATCGAGAAACTCCAGAACGAAGTTATTTCTCGCATCAGATATAGGGAAATTCTCTGAAAAAACCTTGAAAAGACCTTCATCCTGGCGATTCTCAGGGGTCGTTTCCAGTTGGAAGAAATCCTTGAACGATTGTACCTGAACATCAAGGAAGTCAGGATACTCAATAGGTAGCTTGCTTGAAGCGAAACTAAACCTGCTGGGGCGTTTTATTGTGTATGTCAAGGGACTCGGAGTTAAAGATGAAATGATGCAAATGAAAGAGGAAGGTATACAAACAGCTAAAGACCTCAAGAAACTTGAGGTCTTAGCTGTTAATTTTTAAGAAGAGGATTACTTAACCTCAACTTCAGCACCGGCTTCAATCAGCTGCGCTTTTAACGCTTCTGCTTCGTCCTTAGATACACCTTCTTTGAGCGGCTTTGGAGAACCGTCAACAAGATCTTTTGCTTCTTTCAAACCAAGACCAGTAAGTTCCTTTACAAGCTTAACGATAGCCAATTTATTGGCACCTGCTGCTTTAAGGATTACGTCGAAAGATGTTTTTTCTTCTACGGCGTCAGCACCTGCACCAGCACCTGGAGCAGCAACAGCAACTGCAGCTGCAGCTGGTTCGATACCGTATTCATCCTTTAGAATGAGAGCTAATTCATTCACTTCCTTTACAGTTAGATTCACCAACTGCTCAGCGAAAGCTTTCAAATCTGCCATTGTATAATTGTTTTAATTGATTGTTAAAAAGGGTTGATTAAAAAAGGGGTGAGATTATTCGGGACGTTCAGATAGCGTCTTAACAATTCCTGCAATCTTTCCACCACTTGATTTAAGGGCAGAAATAACATTTTTAGCAGGAGACTGTAATAAGCCAATGATTTCTCCAATAACTTCGTTTTTAGTTTTGATGGAAATAAGCGCATCGATTTGATTGTCACCAATATAGAAGGATTCTTCTACATAAGCTGCTTTCAAAACTGGGCGATCATTTTTCTTACGGAATTCCTTGATCAGTTTTGCCGGCTCATTAATTGAATCGGTAAACATCACAGAAGTAGAACCTTTAAGTATAGGGAATAATGGAGAATAATCCATTTCCATGCGCTCAAACGCTTTCTTCAATAAGGTATTCTTTACCATCTTAAGTTCGATATTCTTCTTAAAGCAGATTCTTCGAAAATTATTCGACTTCTCTACTGTTAAATAAGAAATATCTGTGAGGTAAAAGTTCTTAGTTGCAGAAAATTTCTCAACCAATGCATCGATTACCAGATCTTTTTCTTCTTTCTTCATTTTGCTCAAGAGTTAAAAGTTTAGTAATCAGGCACCGATTGATTTCAAATCAACCGAAACCGAAGGACTCATAGTACTCGACACGTAAACGCTTCTTACATATATACCTTTAGCTGACGAAGGCTTAAGTTTCAGAATAGTCTGAAGCAATTCCTTTGCGTTATCATAAAGTTTGTCTTCTGTAAAGCTCACTTTGCCGATTGATGCGTGCACGATACCTGTTTTATCCACTTTGAAGTCAATTTTACCGGCCTTTACTTCTTGCACGGCTTTACCAACTTCCATGGTAACAGTACCTGTTTTCGGGTTAGGCATTAGACCACGAGGTCCTAGAACACGTCCTAGGGCTCCTACTTTGGCCATAATTGCTGGCATGGTGATAATCACATCCACGTCAGTCCAACCACCTTTAATTTTCTCAATGTAATCATCCAAGCCCACATGATCAGCTCCTGCTGCCTTCGCTTCTTCTTCCTTTTCAGGAGTACAAAGCACAAGAACACGCACGGTCTTACCAGTTCCATGAGGTAGAGACACGATTCCGCGAACCATTTGGTTTGCTTTACGAGGATCTACTCCAAGACGAACTGCTACGTCAACCGAAGCATCGAATTTTGTGGTGGAGATTTCTTTTACCAGACGCGCAGCATCTAGCAGTGGATAGGTCTTATCCTCTTCCACTTTGCCTTGAATTGCTTTGCGCTTTTTTGTCAGTTGTGCCATTTCACTCAGAAATTTTGGTTCTTACTTAAAAAGGGCGCTGACCTTCAACGTTTATACCCATACTGCGAGCTGTACCTGCTACCATACTCATGGCTGATTCCACTGTAAAACAGTTTAAGTCAGGCATTTTTGATTCAGCAATACCTCTAACAGTATCCCAAGTGATTGTAGCTACCTTCTTGCGATTTGATTCAGGAGAACCGCTTTGCAATTTGGCAGCATCTTTCAACTGTACAGCAACAGGTGGCGTTTTGACGATAAAGTCGAAAGACTTATCAACGTAAACGGTTATTACCACAGGTAATACCTTGCCGGCCTGATCCTGAGTACGGGCGTTGAACTGCTTGCAGAAATCCATGATATTCACTCCTTTCGCACCGAGTGCCGGTCCGATTGGAGGAGATGGATTTGCTGCACCACCTTTCACCTGTAACTTTATGAGTGCACCTACTTCTTTAGCCATTTTTAGTTATAATTGAATTCGCGGGTCCTATTTTTGCCGGAGGAGGGGAAGCATTTTACGTGGAGAAGACAACCTCAGCATCAATGGGATGATCCACTGTTTTTATTCTTTTTCTACTTGCATGTAATTAAGTTCTAGAGGCGTTTTGCGACCGAAGATCTTAACCATTACAATCAATTTCTTTTTATCTTCATTAATTTCTTCAATGATACCACTGAAACTGTTGAAAGGACCATCAATAACCTTAACTGCCTCACCAACTATAAATGGAATCGCCATTTCTGCGTCGGTCTCTGATAATTCATCTACCTTACCTAAAATTCGATTCACTTCTGCTTGACGCAAAGGAATTGGCGAACCTTTATCTCCTAAGAACCCAATAACTCCAGGAATGTTCTTGAGGATGTGAGGAATTTCACCAACCATATTCGCTTCAATCATTATATAGCCCGGAAAGTAGTTACGTTCCTTACTAATCTTCTTACCATTACGAATCTGATAAACTTTTTCAGTAGGAATTAAAACTTGTGAAATATAATCTCCAATATTATGGTGATCAACTTCAGAAGCTATGTAATCCTTTACTTTCTTCTCTTTGCCACTAACTGCACGGAGAACATACCATTTTTTCGTGTTGACACTTTCTTCAGTCATTTCAGAAACTATCAGTTAAACAGATCATAAAACAATTCCATCACATTACTAAATGTGAAGTCCATTGCAAAAATTACCATCGCGATAATGATAGATGATATCATTACTACGATAGCTGAATTTTGAAGCTCACTCCATGTTGGCCAGGTCACTTTGTGAACTAACTCATTATATGATTCTTCAATATATGTCTTGATCTTTGACATAGTTTAACCTTTTTAAGCACGGGAGGAGGGACTCGAACCCCCAGCCAATGGTTTTGGAGACCACTACTCTACCAATTGAGCTACACCCGTATTGTTATGAGAAAATTGGAACAAAATATTGGCAATTCCAACCTAACCCTTTAAAACACAGTTTGTTAACCAAAACCTCTGTGCTGTTATAAAAACGAATCCTCTATACAGTTAGAAAGGTGCCCCGCCTGTTGGCGGGGGCACCTTCTAAATATACTATCGAAATCGATTGATTACTTAATAATCTCAATCACCTGACCTGCACCAACAGTACGGCCACCTTCACGAATTGCGAAACGTAAACCTTTGTCCATTGCTACCGGAACGATAAGCGTAACTTCAATCGTTACGTTATCACCAGGTACAACCATCTCGCGTCCTTCTGGTAACATGATTTCTCCTGTTACATCAGTTGTGCGTAAGTAAAACTGAGGACGATATTTATTGTGGAAAGGAGTGTGTCGTCCACCTTCTTCTTTCTTAAGGATGTAAACCTCAGCCTTGAATACGGTATGTGGAGTAATAGTTCCCGGTTTTGCGATAACCATTCCACGACGAATCGCTTCTTTATCTATACCACGAAGTAATAAACCTACGTTGTCACCTGCTTCACCACGGTCAAGAATCTTACGGAACATCTCAACCCCAGTAACTACTGACTTAAGCTTTATATCTTGCATTCCTAGGATCTCAACTTCTTCGCCAGAATTAATTACACCAGTCTCGATACGACCAGTAGCAACAGTACCACGGCCCGTAATTGAAAACACATCTTCAACAGGCATTAGGAAAGGCTTATCAACTTGACGAGGAGGAATTGGAATGAAAGAATCAACTGCATCCATCAATTCCATGATTTTTGGAACCCACTTCGCGTCGCTATTCAATCCACCTAGAGCAGAACCTTGAATAATTGGAATGTTATCACCATCGAAATCGTAAAAGCTAAGTAGTTCACGGATTTCCATTTCTACTAACTCAAGTAATTCAGGATCGTCAACCATGTCAACTTTATTCATGAAAACTACCAATTGAGGTACACCTACCTGACGAGCAAGAAGGATGTGTTCACGAGTTTGTGGCATTGGACCATCTGTTGCAGCAACAACTAGTATAGCGCCATCCATCTGCGCAGCACCAGTAACCATGTTCTTTACGTAATCGGCGTGACCTGGACAGTCAACGTGAGCGTAGTGACGGCTAGCTGTAGTATATTCTACGTGAGATGTATTGATTGTAATACCGCGTTCCTTTTCTTCGGGAGCGTTATCAATTGAATCAAATGAACGGGCTTCGGACAGACCTGCTGCCGCAAGAACGGTCGTGATTGCAGCGGTTAACGTAGTTTTACCGTGGTCAACGTGACCAATGGTACCGATGTTGACGTGCGGTTTGGAACGGTCGAATTTTTCTTTAGCCATGGCTAGTTATTTTATTTATTGAGTATGTGTGTTTGTTAATATTTTCTTTTTACCAATGGTGATATTATGTTGATGGAGCCAATGACGGGATTTGAACCCGTGACCCCTTCCTTACCAAGGAAGTACTCTACCACTGAGCTACATCGGCTGAAAACAGATAAAGGAACCTTAACCGTTCAGCCACTGCCAGGTAAGAATATTAGAGCGGAAGACCGGGCTCGAACCGGCCACCCTCAGCTTGGAAGGCTGATGCTCTACCAAATGAGCTACTTCCGCTTTTTCCTGTCTATCAAGAGTAAAATCAACAATCACCGTGTCAATTTTTCTCTTAAATCAGAATCCTGATCAGTTTTCGTGGTGGGGAGAGAAGGATTCGAACCTTCGAACTCGAAAGAGGACAGATTTACAGTCTGTTGTCGTTGGCCGCTTGACTATCTCCCCAACATCTTGCATCATTTACAAAGAACAGAGCCGAAGAAGGGACTCGAACCCCCGACCAGCTGATTACAAATCAGCTGCTCTACCAGCTGAGCTACTTCGGCTTTACCTTTTCTGAGTTGGATTCAAGCTTTCGACTTGAACTACCCCTCAAAAAAGGTGTGCAAATGTAGGTAAGAATTCATTCCCACCAAACATTTTTGTAAAATAATCTAAAGAATTTAATTGGATTGAAATCAAACAATTCGTTTTCAGTCATTTAAACCTGACGAATTTTTTCTTTATGCTTCATAATTTGATTTCTCAAAGCATCTACCACTTGGTCTGCAGCCTCCTCAAATGAGTTGCATTGGCGCTTTGCAAACAAATCATTACCGGGCACATGTAAACGGATCTCTGTAATTTTATTTTCATTATTACTTGCATTATCAAGCTTTAGTGTTACCTCTCCTTCAATAATTGCGTCATAAGTAGCTCCTAGTTTTTGCAATTTTGCCTCGATAAAATCAAGAAGTTTTTGGTCTGCAGTAAAATGTACGGATTGAATAGTTACTTTCATAGGTATATAAGTTAAATGATTTGGGATTGTGAATCTTTATCCCAATGCAAGAATCGCTAAATTATATATTTGTTGCCTTCAAGACAACTCAAAAAATCCAATAGTTAATGTTAATAAAATCTGAGAACCGTTTTCATTATCACGATTTACTCAAATTTGCGCACAATGCATTCATTGCTATTGGATGCAATAATCAAGATGCTGTAAACGCGAGCAAGGTACTCATTTCTGCCGATATTAGAGGAGTGGATTCACATGGAGTCGCCCGTTTAAGTGGTTATGTTCGTCTTTGGAAAAAAAACAGAATCAATAGCTCACCTAAAATCAAAACTATCCATGAGACGCTTTCAACTGCAACAATTGATGCAGATGGAGCTCTTGGTTTAGTTTCGGGTCCTCATGCAATGCAAATCGCCATTAATAAAGCTTCCCAAGTAGGCACAGGATGGGTTGCTGTAAAAGGCTCTAACCATTTTGGTATTGCTGGCTATCATGCTATGATGGCACTTGAGCATAATATGATTGGAATAGCTATGACTAATGCATCTCCGCTCGTGGCACCTACATACTCAACTTCAAGAATGTTGGGCACAAATCCAATGGCCTTTGCTATCCCTGCTAAACAGCAACCAGCCTTTGTTGCCGATTTTGCTACTACTACAGCAGCCAATGGTAAACTAGAAATTCTTCAACGAACAGGCAAATTAGCGCCTGATGGTTGGATTCAAAACGCCGATGGAAGTTCTACTAATGACCCCTTTTCCCTAAAGGAAGGAGCTGCTCTTTTACCTTTAGGTAGCGATAGAAATCATGGTAGTCATAAAGGCTACTGTTTAGCTGCTGTCGTTGATATTTTTAGCGCAGTTCTTTCTGGTGCTAATTATGGACCTTGGGTTCCTCCTTTCGTGGCCTTCCTCGATCCTCCATCTGATCCTGTAGGAGATGGCATAGGGCATTTCTTTGGCGCTATGCGGATTGATGCCTTTCGTCCAGCTGATGATTTTTTGTATCACATGGATAATTGGATAAGTGCTTTTAGGAATGCTACTGCAATCGATGAAAATCACGCTGTTCAAATTCCAGGCGACCAAGAACGTCTTGCAGAAATTGAACGAAATCAGCACGGAATCCCAATCAATGAGAATGTTATTGCCGATTTGAAAGAGCTCGCAGCCTCCTTAAAAATAGAATTTCCAGAAAAGATTAAATAGGGTTCACTTAAAAAGTCAGAAATGCGGCGGATGCAAGGCACAGACATTGAAGATGTATATTTAATACTTCGAAATGGCTGTAACGAAGCAAATGCCGTATTTCTGGCTAGCTTAAATAGTAAATAATGAAAAATTCAGCGCAATCTTGGTGCAAGGATTTTTGATGATACTCAATTAAATTCATGCATTAAAAATGAATAATTCAGCAAGAGATGCCTTATTTAAAAGGAATTTAACGTTTTTGAGTAAACCCTAAATAATCTATTTCCCTCCGGGGATGCGCCCTCTCCTACCCAACTCAACAACTTCGGCGTTTTTGATTTTTCCTTGGTCTATCGTAAAACGAATAATAGTGCGATACACGTGAAATCCATGCTGACCAGCAGCACCTGGATTCATGTGCAGCAGGTTATACTGTTTATCAGGAATTACCTTCAATATATGCGAATGCCCACAAATGAATAGTCCAGGTTTGATTTCTTCCATCTTTTTTTTGATCGATGCTGGATAATGACTCGGATAACCACCAATATGTGTTATCCAAATTTTTAATCCCTCGCGCTCAAAGATCTGATCGTTGGGAAACATTCGGCGCAGTATTCCTCCATCAATATTGCCTGTAACGGCAACCAAAGGCTTTATTCCTGCCAAAGTATCAGCAACTTCAACTGAACCAATATCGCCAGCATGCCAAATCTCATCGCAATCCCTAAGGGCATTAAGAATCCCTTCATCAAGATAGGAATGAGTATCGGATAGAAGTCCAATTCTTAGCATTTATCTGAAATCTTCTATGCTAAGACTATGCTTGCAAAAGGCATATTCTTCTTGTTGGTGGTTCGAACAGACTACAATAACTCTATCCTTACCAAACTGCTTTATTAAATCGGCATACCAAGTAGCTGCTTTGTTATCAAGGTTTGACAAAGGTTCATCTAACAGCAAAACATCAGTATCACTCAAAATTGCCAAGGCTAACTTAAGGCGTTGGCGCATTCCGCTAGAAAAATAACTTATTCTGCGATCGGCAGCCTTTTCTAAACCTACAATACCTAACAAATCCTTTTTTGAAACGCCTTGAATGAGCGGCTTTACTGAAAAATGGAAATTCAAATGCTCTTGAAGTGTGAATTCCTCTATCAATTCTAAATATGGGGCAGCGATAGATACATATTGGTAAATAGAAGTTTCTTCAACAATTGAGTTGTTTAACTTCCATTGGATTTCTCCATCTGATGGAATGGACGCCCCGGCTAAGATTGAGAGAAATGTTGATTTTCCGCTGCCATTTGAACCCAAAATCACCCAAGGTTCATTAGCGCGAATTTGTACCGAAACACCCTTAAATATCCAGTTGAAGTTAAACCTCTTACCAATCTGATTAAGAGTTATTTCCATCATGCCAGCGTGCTTTATTCTTCAGAACCATATCCACGCATAATTCCACGTCGGGCAGTGCGAATAAAGCTAATAATTTCATCGCGCTCGGGACTTGCTGGCAATTCTGTTTCAATCTTTTCTAAGGCCTTAGTGTTGTTTAAGCTACTTAAATAGAGCGTTCTGTAAACATCTTGAATCTCGTGGATTGTTTCATTCGAAAAACCCCGTCGGCGCAAACCAACCGAATTCACGCCTAAATATGCAACTGGTTCCCTACCAGCCTTCACAAATGGAGGAATGTCTTTTCTAACCAATGATCCTCCAGATACCATAACATGTGCACCAATACGCACGAATTGATGTATCGCCGACATCCCGCCAATGATGGCGAAATCATCTACCTGAACGTGACCACCCATATTAACTGCATTTGCAATAATGCAATTTTCGCCAATGAAACAGTCATGTGCAACATGAGAATACGCCATAATTAACGTGTGTGCGCCAATCTTGGTGGTCATTTTATCGACAGTGCCGCGATTTAAAGTGACGCATTCGCGAATGGTAACAAAATCTCCAACTTCGACCGTAGTTTTTTCTCCGCTAAACTTTAAATCTTGCGGAATTGCTGAGATAACGGCCCCTGGAAAAATACGACATCCTTTCCCTATTCTTGCGCCATCCATGATGGTCACATTAGAACCAATCCATGTGTCATCACCTATGACAACGTCGCCATGAATAGTTACAAAAGGGTCGATGTGGACGTTTTTCCCTAGTTGGGCATCCGGATGAATAGAAACTAAGTTGTGAATCATTCGAGAAAAAAGGTGCGCAAATGTAGACAATTGAAATTAATTGCTCAGACCTTTCTCTTTTACAATTTGTGCCATCATTTCTGCTTCAGTAACTGGTTTATCATTTACATAGGCAGTTCCTTTCATGTGACAAATACCTCTGCGTATAGGAGAAATAAGCTCTAGGCGAAAAACAAGTGTATCTCCTGGAATCACTTTTTGCTTGAATTTAACGTTGTCGATCTTCATGAAATACGTCAAATAATTTTCAGGATCCGGAACTGAATTCAACACCAAAATTCCGCCACATTGTGCCATTGCTTCAATAATCAAAACTCCAGGCATAACTGGATTCCCAGGGAAATGACCTCTAAAAAAATCTTCGTTCATGGTCACATTCTTCAGACCAACAACATGAGTTTCGCTCATTTCCAATATCTTATCAATCAAAAGGAAGGGGTGACGATGAGGAAGAATTCGCGAAATATCATTGATATTATAAAGTGCGGGCTGCGATAAATCTGTCTTTGGATGTTCGCTGCGCTTTGATTTTTCGGCCTTCATCATTTGCTTAATCTTCTTAGCAAATTCAACATTAGCAGCATGGCCTGGTCGCGTTGCGATGATAGTTCCTTTGATTGGTTTTCCAATCAAGGCAAGATCTCCAATAACATCTAATAGTTTATGTCTTGCAGCTTCATTTTGAAACTGAATATCCACATTATTAAGGGTCCCATCTTGAGTAACGGATAAATCGTTTCGATTAAATAACTTAGAAAGCACAACCTTATCTTCCTCTGCTAATTCGCGTGATACATATACTATTGCGTTGCTTAAATCTCCTCCTTTAATGAGGTTATTATCGTGCAACATTTTCAATTCGTGGAGAAATACGAACGTTCTACAAGGTGCTATTTCATTTGCAAATTCATTGATGTCATTCAATTGAGCATGTTGGAATCCCAAAACTTTGCTGTTGAAATCAATCATTACCTTCAGTCTATATGAATCGCTTGGAACACCAATAATTTCGACATCACGGGAAGGATCATTGAAGAACACATTAGTTTTTAATTCATAATATTCTCTTTCAGCCTCCTGTTCGATGATTCCGGCAGTTAGGAGTGCTTCGATGAACAATTTAGCACTTCCATCTAAAATCGGAACCTCTGCACCATTCAACTCAATAACGAGGTTATCTATTTGTAATCCCGCTGCAGCAGCAAGGGCATGTTCTATGGTTGCTACATGAACACCGTCTTTGGTTAATGTTGTTCCTCGGGCAGTTTCTGAGACAAAATCAACATCCGCAGGAATTACAGGCTGGCCTTCAATATCGACACGCTTGAAAGTTATTCCTGTATTAATATCAGAAGGACAAAAAGTTAGCTCAACTTGAATGCCTGTGTGTAAACCAACTCCCTTTAAGGTTTGACGCTGTGATATGGTATGTTGTTTTTCAGTCATTGACCTATTTTTGAAGCTCTTTAATAATTTTTTCAAGTTCCTCGATGCGAGAAGCCAATTCAGGCAATTTTCTAAAGCCTACATAGGATTTTTTGTAATCACCGATGAAGAATGCAGGCGATCCTTGAACTATTTCACCCTCCTTCGTAATGCTAGTACCAATACCTGATTGAGCTGCAATTTTAACTTTATCGGCAATTACTAAATGTCCCACGATTCCTACTTGACCTCCAATCATGCAAAAACGACCAATCTTTGTTGATCCTGCAATACCCGTTTGAGCTGCAATTACGGTGTGTTCTCCAATTTCTACGTTGTGAGCAACTTGAATAAGGTTATCTAGCTTTACTCCTTTACGAATGATGGTAGAACCTAAAGTTGCCCGATCAATGGTGGTATTGGAACCAATTTCGACATGATCTTCAATGATTACGTTTCCAATTTGAGCAACTTTTAAGTAATTGGAATCATCCTGAGGGGCAAAACCAAAACCATCTCCACCGATAACAACACCTGCGTGAATACGACAATCGCTTCCGATTTTGCATTCAGAATAAACGCGAACACCAGGAAATAAAATCGTATCGTTTCCTATCACTACATTATTTCCAATGTAAACTCCTGGAAACAACTTCACACGATCTCCAATAACAGAATTTTCGCCGATGTAAACGAAAGCTCCTATGTAAGGATTCTCTCCAATGCGTGCGCTTGAAGCAATTGAATTAGGTTCTTCAACGCCCGTTTTGCTCATAGATATCTTATTATAGGTATCTAACAAAACAGCAAAGCTTTTGTAAGGATCCTTCACCTTAATAAGCGTTGTAGAAATGGCTCTGTCAGGAATAAACTGATCTCCAACGATAACCAACGATGCTTGAGTTGAATAAATAAATTCCTCGTATTTGGGGTTCGCTAGAAATGTTAGGGAACCTGGTTCACCTTCTTCAATTTTCGCGAGCCTGTTCACCTTCGTTTGAGGATCACCTTCAACCTTACCTTGCAGCAGGTCAGCTATTTGTTGTGCTGTAAATTCCATGCAGACTATTTAGCATTTCCCAATTCCTTGGGATAACAGAAAAAATATTTTCGAGTTGATTCGGATAAAACTGACAATCGCATTTGATCGGACGCTTCTCGTATATCGATCACTTGCCCACTTTTCAGCAATATGTTAATCTTCTCTTCACTATTATTATAAGCACTATTGGCAATCTCACCTCCAAAAATGAAATAGCGAGATTCTTCTTCGCTGTATCCTTTTTCCATCCACGCTGAGCGAAACTCAGAAGCCGTAATAGATGAATAAGGCTGACTGTCGAGCTTTATCTTTAACAATTGACGATTAATCAGCATACTACTTAACTTAGACAGAATTTGGTCCGAATGCGACATCCAATCTTTTGCGGATGCAAATATATCATAATCATCCAAGCGAGCGAAGTGTTCAGCAATATCAAGATTTAAATGAGATGAACTTTCTATTTTGGGTAAATATAGAAAATACGACAGCGCTTTAGTTGCATTAATTACCTCTCCTCTTTCTGCTATATATTTGGCCCGTTTAAGAATATTTACCAACAGATTTTCTGCCGAAATAACGGTTTTGTGAAGATATACTTGCCAATACATTAGGCGGCGCGCCAACAAAAATTTCTCAACGCTATAAATTCCTTTTTCTTCAACAACTAATTCATCATTGACGACTCCCATCATCTTGATGATTCGGTCTGAACCAACGGTTCCTTCTGCAACTCCAGTATAAAAGCTGTCGCGATTTAAGTAATCTAATCGATCAACATCAAGCTGACTAGAAACCAATTGATGTAAAAATGGTTTTGGATGTTTTCCAGTAAAAATATCTATCGCAGTTGTTAGTCGTCCATCCATTTGCTTATTCAGCTCTTGCATAAATAGCAATGACAACTGTTCATGATGTAAACCTTCAATAATAGAGTGTTCCAAGGCATGTGAAAATGGGCCATGCCCAATATCATGCAAAAGAATTGCTGCTTGAGCACCCAAATTTTCTTCATACGATATCTCATGTCCCTTTGATCGAAGGCTATCAATAGCTAAGCTCATAAGATGCATCGCGCCCACAGCATGATGAAAACGTGTGTGTTGCGCTCCTGGATAAACGTAATCCGTTAATCCTAACTGTTTTATCCGCCGGAGGCGCTGAAACCAAGGATGTTCTATGAGATCAAACAAGAGCTCATCAGAAATGGTGATGAATCCATAAACTGGATCATTCACAATCTTTTTTTTGTTATGCGTAAGGTTCACCGGCAATATTTACAGGATTTTGCGGTTTGAACAGGTACTTTTACCTCACAAACGAATTGCAAAGATACATGGACAAGATAAACATCCTTTGGGCTGACGATGAAATTGAACTATTAAAACCACATATTCTTTTTTTACAAGAGAAGGGTTATGAAGTTCAAACAGCTAATAGTGGCGCTGATGCGCTGGATTTGGTTAAAGAACAGAACTTTGATATTGTGCTGCTCGATGAAAATATGCCTGGAATTAGCGGATTAGAAACATTAATCAAAATAAAACAAATACGCCAAGACCTTCCAGTAATAATGATTACCAAAAGCGAGGAAGAGCATATCATGGAAGACGCTATTGGCTCTCAGATTTCTGATTACCTCATCAAACCGGTTAATCCTAATCAGATTTTACTTTCACTTAAAAAGAACTTGGAAAACAAACGACTTATTCGTGAAAAAACTTCAAGTGCTTACCAACAAGAGTTCCGTTCTATTGGAATGACTTTGGGCGATCGATTGAATTATAACGAATGGGCCGAGGTTTACAAAAAACTTGTCTATTGGGAACTTGAGCTTTCAAAAAGCAAGGAAGAAGGCATGGAAGAAATTCTTCGTATGCAAAAGACTGAGGCAAATAATCAATTTTCAAGATATGTAGTTGATCATTACCAAGATTGGTTGAATGGCTCTGACAAAGAAGCTCCAATCCTATCGCATACATTGTTTAATAAGCGCATCATGCCTGAGGTTGATACGCATGACAGCACCTTTCTGATTCTCATTGATAATATGCGTTATGACCAATGGAAAGTAATGCAACCACTTATTGCTGAGTATTTTAAAATAGATTCTGAAGAATTGTATTGTTCAATACTTCCAACGGCTACCCAATATGCTAGAAATGCCTTCTTTGCAGGATTACTTCCATCAGAAATTGAGAAGCGTTACCCAAAACATTGGCTAAACGATGAAGATGAAGGAGGAAAGAATCTTCATGAAGAATTCTTCATGCAAGAGCAGTTTAAGCGCGTTGGAAAGGATATAAAAACATCTTACAATAAGATCACGAACCTTGCTGCCGGTAAGAAATTGGCAGAAAATATTCCTAATTTAATGGGTAATAAATTCAATGCTATCGTTTTCAATTTTGTGGATATGCTTTCGCATGCTCGCACAGAAATGGAGGTTATTCGTGAACTTGCCGATGATGAAAAGGCTTACCGTTCAATTACTGTTTCTTGGTTAGAGCATTCTCCTTTGATGGACATTATTCGCCAATTAGCGCAGAAAAAAGTTAAACTTATTCTAACCACCGACCACGGAACAATTCGAGTTACGGAGCCGAGTAAAATTATCGGTGATAGAAACACCAATTCTAATTTGCGCTACAAACAAGGCAAGAACCTTAACTATGAGAAGAAAGATGTTTATGAGGTAAAAAATCCTTCTGACATTTATTTGCCTCGTCAACATGTTAGCACAACCTTCGTATTTGCTAAGGAAGACACATTCTTCGCATATCCAAACAACTATAATTACTTTGTAAATTATTACCGAAACACCTTTCAACATGGAGGTATTTCATTGGAGGAGATGCTCATTCCTTTTATCACATTAAGCGCGAAGTAAATCTGCATGTTTTCTATTGATTGTATGGACATTGGCGAGTTAGATGCTGTTGCTACTAAACTAATATCTGAATTCAAATCGCAAAAAATTATTGCATTCTATGGAGAGATGGGCGCGGGTAAAACTACGCTCATCAAATCTATTTGTAAAGCTCTTGGAACAATTGACAATGTGAGTTCGCCTACCTACTCTTTAGTTAATGAATACGCTATAACGGATGGAGGTCAAATTTATCATTTCGATTTTTATAGAATAAACTCTATTGATGAGGCCATTGATTTAGGGATTGATGAATATTTTTATTCTGGAAACATCAACTTAATAGAATGGCCAGAAAAAATTAATGAGCTCTTGCCTCCACATTATGTGAAAGTTAGCATCCAATTAGATGATAAGGTTCGAAATATCCATGTGGAATTCGTTTCCTAAACCCTACCTTTATCCGTGAATTAGATATTTTGTATGACTGAAGAAAGGAAGCCAATTCTGCGTTTCTCTCAAAGTAATGTTTTGATGCCTCAAGAAGAAATGCTTGAAATTGGCCGGCATGCAACTTCATTACAAATTGGAATCCCCAAGGAAACTTCATTTCAAGAAAAGCGTGTTTCATTGGTACCTGCCGCTGTTGCTGTGCTTGTAAACAATGGACATGAAGTTTTGGTTGAAACAGGAGCCGGGGCAAATTCAAATTACCAAGACAAAGACTACAGTGATGCAGGAGCGTCTATTGCTTATGGCTGCGAACAAGTTTATCAATGCGATTTGGTTCTTAAAATAGCGCCTCCAACCTTTGACGAAATTGAAATGATGAAGCCAAAGCAGAAGTTAATCTCTGCTTTACAATTGACGGTTCAGCAAAAAAACTACTTCAATCATCTGATTTCAAAAAAGATAACTGGATTGGCATTCGACTACATTAAAGATCGATCGGGGATTTATCCTGTGGTTCGTTCTATGAGTGAAATTGCAGGAAACACCTCCATTTTAATTGCCGCTGAACAACTAAGCTCATCAAATAATGGCATTGGAATGATGCTCGGTGGAATATCTGGCGTTGCTCCTACCGAAGTTGTCATCATTGGAGCTGGAACTGTTGGTGAATTTGCAGCAAGGGCCGCCATTGGCTTAGGAGCTCATATAAAAGTATTTGATAACTCGCTTTACCGTCTTCGTCGGATACAAAACGACTTGGGAATGAGGCTGTTCACTTCCATCATAGAGCCCCGACAATTAGAAGCCGCATTAAAAACTGCCGATGTAGTGATTGGTGCATTGCGCGCAAAAGAAGGAAGAACACCCATTGTTGTTAGCGAAGAAATGGTTAGCTGTATGAAATTTGGTGCCGTCATCGTCGATATTTCTATTGATCAAGGTGGATGCTTCGAAACATCAGAAGTTACCAATCATGCAAATCCTGTGTTCAAGAAGTATGGCGTTACGCATTATTGTGTTCCCAATATCGCATCGCGCGTGGCGCAGACAGCCTCGATGGCATTGAGCAATATCTTTACTCCTATTCTTCTTGATATGGGAGAAAAAGGTGGAATTGATAACTACTTAAGAATTAATTCCGGGGTTAGAAATGGAGTATACATATATAATGGAATAATTACCCACAAATACATAGGCGAAACCTATAACATTCCTTACAAAGATTTGGATTTACTTATTGCTGCTACCAGTTATTAGGGAGAGATTACTTGAATTCTATAGGACGAATACGTTCTGATTCTAATAAATCGGATGATAAGGGTTTGGTTAAGAATTTAACCACTTCAGCAAATTTATTTGAGCGCTCAATATCTTTTGGGTTAATGGATGAGGTTAAAATATACACAGGCGACTTTATTGGCAAGTGTCGATAAGCTTCCAGGAAATCCCAACCATCGAAGCTCGGCATATTTAAATCAATGAAAATTAACTTCTTACCCAGCGTATCAAACTCCTTCAAATAGCTAAGTGCTTTCTCAGCATTAATAAAACTTTTAACACGTGAACCTGGAAACCTTAGACGAATTACTCTTGCATTAATGAAATTAATAACGTGGTCATCGTCAATCAAAATAGCCTCTTCAAATTCCATCCAATCACTATCAGTTCTCATAGACGAGTTATCGCGATTGAATGTAAGCTTATCATTCATCACTGAAATCAATGAATTAATTTGAACGAGCGACTTGTTTGCTTCTTTGAGCAAGAATTTTTCATCTTCATTACTCACTGACAGTAAATTAATGACTGAATGAAGCTTAGCGTATTCATGGCGAAGTTCATGAGAAGTCATAAATGAAAGGTCAGACATGGCAGAACGCATTTTCTCTTGATTTGAGACGTCCTGCATGTGAATAGCTAATCCATCTTCGGAAGGATGAATTGAAGCATTCACCCAAATGTCTTTAAACTCGAAATATACCTGTTCTCGTTTAACAACTTGAGTATCCAAGGCGTCGATTAGCAAGTCTCTGAAAGCATGGCCTTTTAATTCTGAAAATATTGAATACATGGGCATATCAGCATTCAATTCTCCATCAACACCAAACATTGCTTTCCATGCAGAATTTGCATAAGTGATTTTGAATTCCTTGTCTAACAATAGGTAGCCATCAATAACACTTTCCCAAACTTTCTTCAACTTGAGCTCCATTTGCTCATCCTTTAGTTCGAGTTGCTTTATTTCTGTTTTATCTTTCGTGTAAATCGCAATGCCATTAGGAGCAGGATATATTTCGACCGAATACCACTTATTTGTTGGTGTATAATAGAATTCTTCATTGTTGATTGTTTCTCCGGTCAACATCGCTCTTTGATAGAAGTCCTCGAATCTGGTCCCCTTTACCATTGGAAAAACTTCCCAAAAATTTTTATTTAAATAATCTTCTTTAACAAAGCCCCAAACTCTTTCAAACGACTCATTTGCATATTCTATCTCCCAATTTCGATTTATCGAATGAAATAAACTTGGCATGCTATCCCAAATAACACGCATCTTTGATAAAGACTCAGCGATTTCACTTTCTGCTTTCTTCTCTTTTGTGATATTCTTTTCTATCCAAAGAGCATGTCTAACTCCCTGAAAAGCAATACTGCTTAATTCTGCTCCGAAATAGCTAATTTCATTTGCACTCTTTCGCTCAAAATAAATTGCCGAGGAATCTCCATCTAATGCACATTGAATTGCAACAGTCGCTTTCTGTTTGAATTCTTCAGGAATCAACTCTAAAAATTCCTCACCAACTATTCTATCAATATCGTTTTTATCTTCACCATCTAATTGAGAATGAAGCTCTTCAATTTCGAATTTTGAATTTATTATGTAAAAGGAATCAGATAAATGACAAAGCAATTCAACCTGAAGATCATTTACATTATGCTCCTTTCCAATGGCATGAAAGTTCAAAATTTCACCATCATCCGATAAATTCGGCGTTATTTCCCAGAGCGAAGAGAACAATAAGCCCGTTTGGACATTTACAACCTTTCGCATCACTACCTGCTGCGATTCTAAAGGATTAGCAATTGCCCGATTAATTGTGTCTTGTAAAATTCCATGGTCATCCTCCAAAATTGTTTCTAAAACGCTCATTCCTATAAAATCTCTATCTAAGAAGGAGAACCTCTTTTCAAAAGTTTTGTTAACATATAAATAAACCCCTTCGAGATTTATTATACAAAACATCAGTGACTTAGACTCTGAAAGGCTTCTAGGAATAAACAAAATCGAATAAGGTTAGGGTAAGTTAAAGATATAAAACTTTAGAGGTTATGAGCAAACATTCCAATTTCAAAATATCTGTTTCAAAAAACTAAGTCCTTAAAAGCTATATTTGCCTTATGAGTTTTGGTCGGCGATTACGTTTATTTATTCTTGGAATTCTTCTTGGCAGCGGTGTTGTTTGGGCTTTTTTGATAAAGGGTAGAACATTTCCTGCATGGACCCCTAAAGGTCGCATCTTGGAATCGCTTCAACAACAACCTGTTAAGATTTCAACAAATGCAAAATGTTTACTTGGATGTCTTAAAATATCGAATGACGATGTTCTTGAGATATTGAGAACTGCAGATGTTAACTTCAGCGAAAGTAACATACGCGATATGGAAGTTCCTGAATATGTGCTCGAAGGAAAGGCCAGAAATGGACAAAAACATAAGCTCCTGTTTAGGTCCGAATACATGAGTGCCTACCTTATTACTGTTAAGGTTCCAAAAGAAAAACAAATCTCTTGTGGCTGTGCAGAATGAAAACCATTGCTTTCGTGAAAAGATTCAGCTGAATCAAGAAGTTTTTATCGTCACGAAACGTGATCAGAAAACTGGAACATTGACCAAGGGTTTGATTCGATGGATTTTGACTTCAAAGCCTTACCACTCTCGTGGGATAAAAGTGATGCTTGTTGACCGCTCTGTTGGACGCGTTCAAAAAATTGTAGAATCCAATCTTGAGACTTCAGAGAATGCAGCAACCTGAAACTTTTCAATTTGAGAATGGTATTCGTGTCATTCATCTCCAAGTACCAAATGAAGTAGCACATGTAGGCGTCTTTATAAATGCGGGAAGTCGAGATGAATTACCAGATGAATTTGGACTAGCTCATTTTATTGAACATGCCATTTTTAAGGGCACTATTAAGCGCAAGGCTTACCACATTTTAAGCAGAATGGAAGATGTTGGTGGAGAGTTAAACGCCTACACTTCAAAAGAAGAAACGTGCATTTATTCGAGTTTTTTGAAAACGCATTATTCCAGAGCAATTGATATACTGTATGATATTACCTTCAATTCTGCTTTTCCTGATAAGGAACTTCAAAAAGAAAAGACCGTTATTATTGATGAGATCAATTCATATAAAGACAGTCCTTCCGAAGAAATATTTGACCGATTCGAGGATCAGCTCTTCTTTGGGCATTCTTTGGGACACGATATTCTTGGAACGCCGTCTCATTTGAAGTCTTTCAGCGACATATCGGTTAAGAGATTTATCAACAGAACATGGAATACAGATCAAATTATTGTGTCTTCAGTTGGTAATATCAGTTTCAAGAAGCTCATCTCATTGTTAAGAGACACCTTCGGAAGCGTAACTTCAAACATGCGTGACTTTGAAAGACAAATTCCAGGATTTGTGAGTGCGAGCCAACACGAATCGCGAAAAAAAGTGTTTCAATCACATTTTATCATCGGAAAAACTGCCTATTCATCGGTAGATCAGCGGAGGACACCAGCTGTTTTGTTGAACAATTTATTAGGAGGTCCAGGCATGAGTAGTCGCCTAAACCTAAATATTCGTGAGAAATTCGGCTGGACTTATCATATTGAATCTTCCTACTCACAATTTAGTGATACCGGAACATGGAGTGTTTATTTAGGCACAGAACCAGCTTGGATTGAGAAATGTCGCGATTTGGTTTTGAAGGAACTTAAAAAACTACGTGAAATTCCTTTGGGAACTCTTCAATTGCAAAAAGCACAAAATCAACTCATTGGTCAACTTGCAATTTCACAAGAAAATAATGTTTCTTTAATGTTAGGATATGCCAAGACTTTTGCTTTGTTTGGTAAGGTTGATTCGTTTGAAGAAATAGCTCAAAGAATTCGTACTGTTAAATCTCAAGATTTATGTGCGATTGCCGATGATTTATTCAAAGTGGACGAACTTTCATCATTACTTTACACAGGAAAATAAAGAATTAAATAAATTTAGCTTATTACATCCTTTTTTGCATTTCGGGTTTTTAATCCGGTGGAAGGTGTGTATTTTAGGCGACTCAAACCGAACGTATGCATGTAGCTATTGCTGGAAATATTGGTTCCGGAAAAACCACCCTAACGTCACTGTTGTCAAAACATTACAACTGGACACCTCATTTTGAGGATGCCGATGACAATCCTTACCTTAATGATTTTTACGAAGATATGCAGCGTTGGTCGTTCAACTTGCAGATTTATTTCTTGAATAGCCGCTTCAACCAAGTCAACAATATCCAAAAGGGCGGAAAACAAGTTATTCAGGATCGCACTATCTATGAAGATGCCTACATCTTTGCTCCCAACCTACATGCGATGGGATTAATGACGACACGTGATTTTGAAAATTACTTTACGCTATTTAATTTGATGGCTAGCTTTATAGCACCACCTGATTTATTGATCTATTTGCGAGCAAGTGTTCCTACATTGGTAAATCAAATTCAAAAACGTGGACGTGATTATGAAAACTCGATCCGCCTTGACTATTTAAAGCGCCTAAACGAACGTTATGAAGCGTGGATTTCAAACTACACGGTTGGTAAATTGCTAATTATTGATGTAGATGAAAATAAGTTCTCAGAAAATCCTGAACATTTAGGAGAAATCATTAATCGCGTTGATGCTGAAATTAACGGGTTATTCTAATTTCAACCTTGGTATAAAGCAAAAAAAGCCCGGACCTTCTTTAAGTCCGGGCTTTTTAATTCTATTATGGTTCATTAAACCAACATCATCACTGGATTTTCGAGGTAATTCCTCAGCGTTTTCAGGAACTCCGCCCCTGCTACTCCGTCCACTACACGGTGATCACAACTTAAGGTTACTTTCATCACATTACCTGGAACAACGGCTCCATTCTTAACTACTGGCTTTTGTTGAATACTTCCAACCGCTAGAATACACGCATCAGGTGTGTTAATGATTGCGGTAAATTGATCGATATCAAACATACCTAAATTGCTAATTGTGAAGGTATTTCCCTCCCAATCCGCTGGCTGTAATTTCTTCGATTTTGCCTTTCCTGCCAATTCTTTCACTTCAGAAGAAATTTGATGCAATCCTTTTTGATCAGCAAAACGAATCACAGGAACTAATAAGCCATCTTCAACAGAGATAGCAACACCTATATGAATATGCTGATTAATGCGAATTGTATCTCCCAACCATGATGAATTGATCACCGGATGTTTTCTTAAAGCCATTCCACAGGCCTTTACTACAAAATCATTGTAGGAAATCTTCACATCACCAGCTGCATTTATTGTAGAACGAGAAGCTATGGCATTATCCATATCAATCTCAGTCGTTAAATAGAAATGTGGCGCAGAGAATTTACTTTCAGCTAAACGACGAGCAATAACTTTGCGCATCTGTGTAACTGCAATTTCTGTGTAACTCTCAGTTCCAGCAGGAACAAATACAGGGGCCGCAGCTACTGCTTTTGCATCTGAGGCTGGAATTTGATAGTTTTCAATATCACTTTTAACGATTCGTCCACCATCTCCGCTACCATGAACACTTGAAATGTCAATTCCTTTCTCAGTAGCTAACTTCTTTGCTAATGGTGATGCTTTTACACGGGAATCGTCATTAGAAACAGGTGCTGGTGCCGATGATGGTATGCTTGAAGAAACAGCAGGTTTAGGTGCAGGTGGAGGCGTTGGTGTGGGCGCAGGTGCAGTAACTTCTGCGGTTGCTTCTTTAGGAGTTTCCGCTTTTGCACTGTCGCTGGCCAAAATTGCTTTATAATCTTCACCTGCTGCACCTAAGATTGCTAGGATAGAATCGATGGGAGCTGCCTTGCCCTCTTCAACTCCAATATATAATAGGACACCATCTTGAAAAGATTCAAAGTCCATTGTTGCTTTATCTGTTTCGATTTCTGCAAGCAATTCACCCGACTTAACTTTATCACCAACTTTTTTGTGCCATTTCGCAACAACACCTTCTTCCATGGTGTCGCTCAACTTGGGCATTTTGACAATTTCTGCCATTTTTTTAATGCTTTATCTTATTAATCAAGAATGTATGGGTAATCTGCTTGTACATAAACATCTTTGTATAGTTCATCAACTTCTGGGTAAGGTGAATCTTCCGCAAATTGAACAGATTCTTCAATAGTCGCTTTTATTTTCTCATCAATTGCTTCAATCTCTTGCTCTGTGATCCATTTGTTCGATTTTAGAGTAGTTAAAACCTGTTCAATCGGATCTTTCTTTTTGTAGTCTTCTAACTCTTGCTTTGATCTGTATTTAGCGGGATCTGACATTGAATGTCCTTTAAAACGGTAAGTTTTAATTTCAAGTAAAGAAGGTCCTCCACCCGAACGAGCTCTATCAACAGCCCATTCGGTAGCTTCGTGAACATCCTCAACGCTCATTCCGTCTACTGCCTTGCTTGGCATATCGTATGAAAGACCAATTTTATAGAGCTCAAGAACGTTTGTTGTACGCTCTACTGAAGTTCCCATTGCATAATGGTTGTTCTCAATAACGAACACCACTGGGAGCTTCCAGAGCATTGCCATATTAAATGCTTCATGCAAAGCACCTTGACGAACAGCTCCATCACCCATGTAGCAAAGTGTTACATTATCATTTCCATTGTATTTGTCAGCGAATGCTATTCCTGCTCCAAGTGGAATTTGTCCACCAACAATGCCATGTCCACCAAAGAATTTATGTTCAGCAGAAAACATGTGCATTGAACCACCCTTGCCCTTAGAGCAACCTGTTATTTTTGCAAACAGCTCAGCCATAATTGCATTTGGAGAAACCCCTTTTGCAATTGGATGCACGTGATCACGGTAAGCAGTTATCATATTATCCGCATCACGAATAACACTTATTGCACCTGCTACAACAGCCTCTTGACCTATGTATAGATGGCAAAAGCCTCTGATTTTTTGTTGAATATATAGCTGCCCAACTTTTTCTTCAAATCGGCGCCACAATAGCATTTCTTCGTACCATTTAAGGTATTGTTCTTTTTTAAACTTTGGCTTTGCCATAATCACTAATTTCTTGCGTGCGCAAATTTAGAAGAATCTATCATTCGACCGAATTAATTGCGAACAATATGGTTATTTTCGTTTTAAATTATCTGCATTGAAGGCAACAGGCAGGATATTTATCAATCCCTTAACGACATGAACACCTCCAGTTGCGCCCATCATGAGGATTTCCATTGGCTGTTTGCTTAGTTGCTCATATTCTGACATAACTTGCCTACATGCACCACATGGATAAACAGGCTCACTCACCTCAAAATCTAGCGAAGCTGCAGATATAGCCAATTTAACTACTGCCTGTCCAGGAAAATTAGCCCCTGCAGCAAACAAAGCTGTTCGTTCTGCACATAAACCTGATGGGTAAGCAACATTTTCTTGATTATTGCCAAGAACAATGGTGCCATCATTTAACAAGACGGCTGCTCCAACATGAAAATTTGAATATGGCGCATATGCATGCGACCTTGCTTTAATAGCAGCCTGCATCAAATCTTGATCGGCTTTTGGCAATTCGTTCAAATGCTCATAGGCATGAACGATTGAAGTCATTTTGAGTTCTTGCATCCGTGTAAAGATACAACCTACACAATGCTGTGCAAGTGATTAAGCTACTGAATTATTAATGCGGTTGCGTAAGCCAAAACGCCTTCTTGGCGACCTACATACCCCATTGTTTCGTTAGTCGTTGCTTTAATTGAAACAGCATCAACATCAACATCCATCAGTGGAGCCAAAACGCGCTGCATTTCTTCAATGTAAGGCTTAATCTTTGGTTGTTCAAGAATCAAAGTAGCGTCTACGTTATTTACTTTCCAGCCTTTTTCGGCGATCAAATCCGTAACCCTTCGAAGTAATTTTTTACTGTCGATGCCTTTAAATTCATTTGATGTATCTGGAAAGTGAAATCCAATATCGCGCAAGTTTGCAGCACCAAGAAGTGCATCACAAATTGCATGAATCAATACATCAGCGTCTGAATGACCTACAGCTCCTTTGTGATGAGGAACGTGAATTCCTCCAATCCAAAAGTCATAGCCCTCGCGAAGCTGATGAACATCAACTCCTTGCCCGACTCTTATCTTCATTATTCTGAATCCTTGTTTTGAGCTTGGAATGCACCAAAATCAAATTGCAATGTAAAACGCAAGGTGTTTTCAAGTGGATTCCTCTGCTGTGTAGGAATCAAATATGCAAGGTCTAAAGTAAATACATTAAATTTAATGCCAGCACCAAGTGTAAAGTATTTACGATTTCCTTTAGTTGCATGTTCGAAGAAATAACCAGTACGGATGGCAAATACATTGTTATAACTGTATTCTACTCCACCGCAGAGATTCAACTCACGCAATTCTTCTTTTAAAACACTTCGAGTTCCATCTGCTTGTAATACACCCGGAGCATCATTAAAAGATTGCAGCATACCAGTTACAACCGAAACTCTATCGTCTTTACCTTCCAAAACTTCACCTGTTTGAGGGTCACGCACAGGACGTGTTGGAACCATTAGTTTATTTATATCAAAAAGAAAAGTGAAAGCATTATAATCATCAACCTTCATTTTTAATGAATTGCCCACTCGGAGATTAATTGGAATAAAATCGCGGTCGGCAGTTTGAGTATAACTAATCTTTTGGCCAATGTTTGTGATGGCTGCAGCAAAGTTATAGGTAGATTTCTTGCCTCCAATTTTCAAATCAGGGTTAGAATAAAACGTCGAGATATCGGCAGCTACAGAAGTTCCTGGAAAGCTTGGAGTACCTTGAACATCAATACCTCCTGTTAGGTTTGAGTAAATATACCTTAAAGTGATACCACCACTCCATCTATCAGAAAACCGACGAGCATAAGCAAAGTCGATGGCAAATTCATTAGGATTAAATTGACCAACGGTGTTTCCTACAATATCTGTGAAAATAATATTTCCTAGAGAGAAATAGCGCAATGAACCGCCAATAGTTTGGCGTTTTTTCATCTTTTTGTACCATGACAGATAGCCCAAGTTAATATCAGGCACCAAATTCCTTAACCATGGAATGTATGACAAAGAGATTCCTGAAGAACCCTCGATAGTTGCTAATTTTGCTGAACCCCAATGGATTGAATTGGCATCAGCGGACAAGGCACCTCCTGCATCTCCTAATGCACCTGCTCGAGCGTCAGGCGATATCATCAACAACGGAACCGCTGTTGTGATGGTGTTAATTGTTTGTCCATTTAAATCACCAGTCGTGATTGATTGAGCTTGAACATTCGTCACAGTAGCTATAGTAGCTGCAAAAGCTGCGATGTAGAGTTTCAGTTTTGTCATGTTTGTTGTTAACGTTGGGCAAAGATAGTATTTCACTTGAATGGGCTTCATACGTTATTGCAGTATAACAAGTTTCTCAAATTTTTCTGCTGATTTTCCATCAGGTGTTTTTACACGCAGTCGATACATGTATACACCACGACCGATTCTATCTCCAAAATCATCTAAACCATTCCATACGATTGGTTCAGAACGGTATCCATTATTTATTTGTGTCGAACGAAGTGTTTTTACATTCTTACCTGAAACTGTAAATATTTGAATATCCACATCAACGGGAACTCCTGGCTGATTGTATTCGAAGAAAAACTGGGTGTTTGTAGTAAAAGGATTGGGGTAATTAAGAACGTGATTTAAAGCTAACTCTTCCGACTGAACTACATTGAAACGCAGTGTAGCTGTGGATGAGTTATTAGCAACATCCCAAACTTTAAGTGTAATAACATGCGGACCAATAGCTAAATCGCGGAGCGGATATTTTATAACTCCCTTTCTAAAATTGTCAAGCTCTGATTCATAAAAGTCATTTAAAACAATTGGGTTAGATGCATCTCCGTCCAAAATAGCAGTAATATCGTGACCGATGCCTGTTCCAACAGTATTAATTCCAATATCATCTTCGACATAGGCTACGAATATTGGATTCTCATCTGTCGTTCCATTATCTACAAACTTGGTATTATTCATATATAGCTTAATGATAGGACCGGTGTCGTCTGTTGTAGGATTTGAGCTAAATCCACCAACTGTTAAGCCGTTAAAATTTCCATGAGCATCTGTAAGTGTATTGTTTTGTTTGGCGTAATAACTCAATTTCCCATTGCCAAAATTGAATTGTATGTCTTGAGGAACAACAAAACTAAAACTGAATAAGCCATTACTAACTGTTGCTGGCCCCCTAAAGATAACATTCTTTTGTAAATTGAAAGGATTAACTGGAGAGCCAACATCATTTCCTAAGGTATAATATGTAGCGGATTTATCATAAACTGTTGGTATTACTATTCCATTGAAATCAGTTAGTATTTCACCATTCTGGTTACCCACATATCCTTTAATTGTTACCAAGTCTAAGGCAGAAATTGTATCTTGAACGGTTGTTATATCAGCGCCATTAATTTCAGTTGTATAAACATTTAATTTTGGGTAGGCCAGCATCATCGCCGGATCTCCTAATAGGGCAAAGCTTCGGTTATTGAAAGAAGAACCCGTTGCATTTTTTCCTCGTCTTAATATCTCGCCAACTCTTAAATGAATCCCATTTTCTTTCACTAACAAAGCATTCATTATGTTTCGGTTAAGAGCCGAATTGGAAGAACTGAAAGTCAGCCTGAGTGTTGTATATAGGGCAATTCCTCCTCCTGTAGGATTTAAAATCACGTATTCTCCTGCCGAGGTAAAATCAGGATTATCGAATCTGCTAAACTCACAAGTTGCAGTCATAAAAAGGGTGAGGTTGTCGATACTTTGCCACGAGTTAATTCCATCAATTGTAATTACGCGCTCTAATGCTAAACTTTCTTCACCACCGTGACCCGCATAATTAATCATCAAGCAACCTCGTTCGACTCTATTTGTAATGTCGGTATTTACTTGAGGATAACGCTGTCCTCCTGAACCATTTTCTTGTTGATAAGCATCTAAATAAATTTTATCGATGTTATACACTGGAAAATCTTGTTGAATAACTGCACTTACCAACTCTGCTTGATTAACGTGTTCGCCATTATCTTCATCATCAGCAACAAAGGTGATTAGATTACGCCAATCATTCATACAAGCTTGATTGGTGCTGTAATGAATTACCTTATTTACAACTGCAGCCGCTTCTTCAACAGTATTTACGGGCATCCTACCTATCCCAACATCCAGCATTCCTGCACCAACAGACTGAATACTAGCGCCTTCGGTTGGGTCAAGAAATCCAAAGAAATCATCTGAACAAAAAGACCCAATAGGATTCAAAGATTCAACGGATTCATAGGTCGGTATTACATTTTGATTGTTCGCAAGTCTAAATTTCGGGTCGTAAGAACCATCTCCCAGTAACAATAAATATTTTGGAGCATCTTCAGGTGTTTGGGCGCGCTCATAAAACATCCTCAGAAAATTACGTATCCCAGATATATCTTGCTTTCCCGACGAAAACTCATTATAGATTTGTTGAGGATTAACAACCGTAACACGCATGTTGTCAAAATTGCGGTGATGGTTTGCTAAAGTATTTGCACTACTACTTAGATAAGAAGGAGCTACGATAACTAAATCAACTTGACTTGTACCATGCAAATTTTGGTTAGGTACCGAGCCTCCATTTATTGGAGAAGGAAAATTTCCCTCCACGTTTAAGGCAACCCATTCACGAAGCGAGTCTGCATTGGCAACAAAACTAATGGCACTGCCTCCTGAGATTTGATTGACAATCTGACTCTTAACATTTAAGTAATCAGTTACTTCCCATATTTGCGTTGAAGAATTTGTACCAGCCATTCTATATTCAACAGCTGTTCCAGGTGCAATTATATCTTGCTTCCTAAAGTTCATTTGACTGCCCGCAAGTGTCAAATTTCTTTGAACATTAACTATCAAGTAGTCTATCCATGCAGTGCTTGTTGAATTGCTTTTCGATACTGTCAAATTTAGTGTGGACAAATTCCCGTTAACTGAAAAAACAGTTTCATTTTCTTTTGCAAACGTATCTAAATAACCCAGACTGGTTAATGAATTTACTTGTTGTGAGAATGCCTGCCCGTTTACACTTAATGAGAATGGTGTGGCAGACAGATTTCTGGCTACTAGATTGCTTATCAATTTGTGCGGTCCTGATATCGCATTTGGGAATGAAAAACTGAACGAATGAGAATTAACACTTGATTCCATTTTATTCCCGAACCACCTTCTACCTGATTTCAGTACATTTTCTTGATCGTTTTCGATAAAACCATAGTCATCGAAAACAGTAACTATGCTGGCTGCTGAGAGATTAGACTCAGCTTGGTTCTCAATTCTTCTCCCGGTTCCAGGAATGGAAGAAATAAAATACCAAGCAGTATCAGCATAAAGGTTTTTTGAGTGGCGATAAACACCCTTTAATTTATCAAAGGACCATGAAACAGGACCTTGTGCGTAAAATAATATAAAATCAGAATCGTCAAAACTCCCATCAGATTCACCACGAAAATAAATAGCGTTTTCATAAAGGTCGTCTGGATAATAGATATTATTCCGTTCTGGAAGTTGCGCTCCACCATTTCCATGAATTCTAAGAGATCTTGGGTCTGCGGAAGTATTAAATCCAATAGCAGATAACTGTTGTTTTGTGAGTTTATAAACCCCTGAAGAGGTAACTCCTAGTTTGATCCAATTTCCAGATGATAAAACTGATTGTGTTGAGCTAGCCTTTAATCTCGGTGATGAAACTGAATTACCATATTCAGCTTGAATAGTAAACTTGGTAAGCTTTTCAATCCTTCCACCAGCTTTTCTATAAGGATAAATTCTGTATTCCAAGAATGGTTTTTTATTCTCAAAAACTGTTGCAAACTCAAAATGCGCTTCTAATTCGGAATAAGCATTTAAATCGACTAAGCTGTTTTCTAATTGACTTAGCTGCTCAAATTCTGTATTAACTAATTTGAAATTGATTATTTCGCTTCTGCTTTTAAGCGCATAAACACCAGTAAAATAGGGCAAACCACTGTATTCTGGTCCATATTGAGCATTCTCAAAATGAATCTGCTTTTGAATATCGTATTTGGAAATACTTATTTCTATTGGCTTATTCCATTTTACAGAATCAACAATTTCAATCTGCTGCCCTTTAAGAGCAGTGTGGCATATCATCAACAAAATAAGTTGTAGATATGAATTTTTAATTAATTTTAATGTGTTCCGCATTAAATTTCGTGTGTTATTTTTAACTGAAAACCTCGATTTTGCTATTAAAAACTAGCTATTTGGAAATAGTTTATGAGATTGAAGGTACAAACTTCTTTGATACTCTTTGATAAACGGCAAGATAGTTTTTAAAGAAATTAACATTCCAATGTATACTAAGTAATTATATGAACGTTTGTTTCATAAGTTTTTCTGCTACATTTGCTCACGAGGCAACAAACGGTCTGTTTCTTACATTATTGTCACAACGTGATAAATAAATGAATGTAACACCTGCTTGGAGCTTGCGTTATATTGATCTAAATTAGTGTCGATGTTGAAAAGGTTTATACCGATATTACTGCTCATAGGAGCAGTGTTACCGGACGTTCAGGCTCAGGATCCCCAATTTACGCAGTTCTATGCGAACCCGCTGTATTTGAATCCTGCTTTTGCCGGTTCGGCAAGGTGTCCGCGATTTGTGCTTAATTATAGGAACCAATGGCCTGCCATTCCTGGTAACTTTGTAACCTACAGTGCTTCCTATGATCAGCACTTTGATGGTATCAATGGCGGTTTAGGTATTATCGTAACAAACGATATTGCTGGAGAAGGAACCCTTAACACTTTAAATGCGAGCGCGATTTATTCTTATCATCTTGAAGTAAATCGTAATTTTTCTATTAAAGCTGGCTTTCAAGCAACGTATGGTCAAAGAACTTTAGATTGGAATAAATTAACCTTTGGAGATCAGATCGATTCTAGATACGGATTCATCTATAACACTCAAGAAGTTTTCGGGCCTGCATCTGTTACTTTTGTTGATTTTAGCGCTGGGATTTTAGGTTACAGTGAGAATTTTTTCTTTGGTTTTGCTGCTCATCACATTACACAGCCTGATCAAAGTTTCCTAGTTCCTACGAGTCGTTTACCAATGAAAATTACGGGGCATACTGGTGCTGTGATTCCATTAGGTAGAAAAACTCGTTTCAATGACCCTGCGACGATTTCTCCAAATATTTTATTCCAACAACAACAAGATTTCCGTCAAATTAATTTGGGAATGTATTTTCAAAAGAATCCGTTCATTGCTGGACTTTGGTATAGAAATAAAGATGCATTCATCGTTCTTGTTGGCTTACAACAAGGTCTATTCAAATTTGGATACAGTTATGATGTAACAGTATCTCGTCTTACAAACGCTACAGCAGGAGCACATGAAGTGTCTTTTGCAATGCAAATTGATTGCAAACCAAAAAAGAAGCGTTACAGAACAATAAACTGTCCTTCCTTTTAGTTTCTTGTGCATCTCTTCTGATAAACTTTATGAAATCCTTACACACAAACATTATTAATATGGTTGCTAAAACCGGGAAGTTTTTGTCGATTGGTATTCTTGCTATTGCAGGGCTATCATTGCAATCCTGCACCAAGGATAATTCAGGCGCTACAGGATGGGAATATAACAATCCCAAGAACGGTGGTTACTTGAAAGTAGATTACGCTGAGCAAGAAACTGGACCAGGATTGGTGCTTATTGAAGGCGGTACGTTCACAATGGGTAGAACAGAACAGGAAATTCAATACGATTGGGATAACATGCCCCGCCGTATTACCGTGTCTTCTTTTTACATGGATGAAACCGAGATTACCAATCAGTACTATAGAGATTATTTATACTGGTTGCAACGAACATATGACGTTGATTATCCAGATGTATCGCGTAAAGCTCTGCCTGACACACTCGTTTGGCGAGACAAGTTAGCTTTCAATGAGCCTTACGTTGAATACTACTTCCGTCACCCAGCATATGCAAACTACCCAGTAGTAGGTATTAATTGGCTGCAAGCAAATGATTATTGTTCTTGGAGAACAGACCGTGTTAATGAAAGCATTCTTATTCGCGAAGGCGTTCTTAAAATGGATGCAGTTAGTCAAGTTGCCGATAATCACTTTGATACTGATGCTTATTTGGCGGGTCAATACGAAGGCGTTGTTAAAAATGATCCTGTAGATCTTGACCCAAGTAAAGGTGAAGGAGCTACACGTAAGGTAAAAATGGAAGACGGGATTCTTCTACCACGCTACCGACTGCCGACAGAGGCTGAATGGGAATACGCAGCTTTAGGCTTAATTGGGAATACAAATGAAGAGTTAATCACAGAACGTCGACTTTACCCTTGGAATGGTCACATCGTGCGTAATGCAGATGATAGCTTTAAAGGAGAGATGGTTGCAAACTTTAAGCGAGGTCGAGGTGATAATATGGGTACTGCTGGTAAATTAAATGACAATGCATCTATTACCAATGAAGTAGCTTCATACTGGCCAAATGACTATGGTCTATACAACATGGCAGGTAACGTGTCTGAGTGGGTAATGGATGTTTACCGTCCACTATCTCCGGAAGATGTTTCTGACTTCAATTCTTTTCGTGGTAACGTTTTTAAAACAGTTGTCCGTAACGAAGACAATACAATTGCTGATAAAGATTCATTAGGAAGAGTTAAATTCCGTAACGTAACTGAAGAAGAAAGTGCAGATCGTCGTAATTATCGTAAGTCTGATAACATGAACTATTTAGATGGCGATCGTGAGTCTAGCACCTCATATGCTGCTGAAGACCTAGAAGATGATAAAGTAATGTATGAATTCGGTGCAAGCTCAATGATTAATAATCGTTCTCGAGTTTACAAAGGAGGTTCTTGGAAAGACCGTGCATACTATCTAAGTCCTGGAGCTCGTAGGTATTTAGATGAGCGTTTATCTACAGACTATATTGGATTCAGATGCGCAATGACGCGTGTTGGAAGCCCAGTTGGATTGAACGCAAAAAAACGTTAATCTCTTTGAAATAAAGAAATTCGAAACCCCGTAAGACTTACTTTTACGGGGTTTCTTTTTGATTATAACTATGAATATTGCTGAATTATACGAGCTTTACAAAGCTCACCCAAGTATTTGCACAGATACACGTAAGATTGTAAAAGACAGTATTTTCTTTGCTTTAAGCGGACCAAGTTTTAACGGCAATACATTCGCAGAAACAGCGATCAACTCGGGGTGTTCATTTGCTATCATTGATAACTTAAGCTACTCCAAGGGTAATCAATACATTTTTGTTGACGATGTTTTATTAACACTCCAGAATCTTGCCCAACATCATAGAAGACAATTAGCCTGCAAGGTAATTGGAATTACAGGGAGCAATGGAAAAACTACGTCAAAAGAATTAGTGAGAAATGTATTGGCCAAAAAATTCAAAACACAGGCAACATTTGGTAATCTAAATAATCAAGTTGGAGTTCCATTAACGCTGCTTCAACTTAAAGATGACACCGAAGTAGCAATTATCGAAATGGGCGCTTCAAAACAAGGTGACATAAAGGAACTCGTCGAAATTGCTGAACCCAACATTGGCTTAATTACCAATATTGGCATGGCACATCTCGAAGGAATGGGTGGAATTGATGGAGTTATTAAAACCAAAACCGAGCTATTCGATTTTTTGAGAACCAATTCGGGTTTAGTTTTCGTGAACACAATGCACGAAGTTTTTATCAGTAAGTCATTCGGAATAAACCAAATAACTTTTGGTGAATCAGATTCTAATGAGGTAGTGGGTCAGTTTATTTCTTCGGACCCAAATGTTTCATTTAAGTGGAACCCGACTAAAAAAAAGGGTAGAAGTTGGAATGAAGCACCACTTGTTCAAGCATTGCTCATTGGTAAATACAATTTTGAAAATTTGCTTGCTGCAGCATGTATAGGGGATTATTTTGGTATCGAAGAAAGCTTAATTAATGAAGCATTGCAGGAATATGTTCCTGATAATAATCGATCACAAGTAATTATCACTGAAAACAACAAGTTGATTCTAGATGCGTATAATGCTAATCCAACAAGCCTTGAAGCAGCCATCTTGAATTTTTCAAATCAAAGAGTTAAGTCCAAGGTTTTAATTATTGGAAAAATGATGGAATTAGGGCCTGTTTCAGAAGAAGAGCATCTACGAATTGGTAGATTAGCTCTTGCTCAAGATTTCGATAAAGTCTTTTTTGTAAGCAAGGCTTATGAGAATGCAGGAATAAAGGGCGGAGAAAAGCACTTCGCATCCACCGAAGACGCCATGCTCTGGTTTCAGGCGCATCCCTTAAGAGGATTTAACATTCTTATTAAGGGCTCGAGATCTAACCAGTTAGAAAGATTGAAAGATCACCTGTAAAAATCCCACGAAAGAGGGAAATTATCTTAATTTAAGTAGGGTTCACTAAAAAAGTCAGAAATGGGGAGGATGCAAGGCATAGTCATTGAAGATGTATATTTAGGGCCCACTTAAAAACACCAAAAACTATGATTATGTGAATGTTACAACGTTTAATTTTTGATTTGGTGAGAATTATTCGACGAAATCGATCAGATTGTATGCATCACAAATTATTATTTTATTTTTTTCTAGAATTTGGCTTAGCCAGAAACACACCATCTGCTTCGTTAAGAGTATTTTGAAGTACTATTTGTACGTCATAAAATCCTCTTGTCTCGCATCTGACGTGTTTCTGACTTTTTAAGTGAACCATATTAAATACTTCGAAATGGCTGTAACGAAGCAAATGCCTTATTTCTGGCTAGCTTAAATAGTAAATAAGGAAAAATTAGTGCAATCTTGGTTCAAGGATTTTTGATGATACTCAATTAAATTCATGCATTAAAAATGAATAATTCAGCAAGATATACCCATTTAAAAGGCATTAGATGCTTTTGAGTGAACCCTAAGTATTAAGCAGCGTAGGCAGCAGAGACAATTACAGGACCTTCCTCACGACCAAACTTTCGCATAGTTCTATAGTGGCTCCCTATTGCAGTTACCATACTTGGAATGGTGTGGTAGGGAACTCCATATTGAGCACTAACCTTTTGAACAATAGGACTTAACGCAGGATAGTGGACGTGACTAACGCGGGGAAATAAATGATGTTCGATCTGGAAATTGAGTCCGCCAACATACCAATTAACCAATTTATTATCAGTTGCAAAATTGGCAGTTGTTCTCATTTGATGAACAGCCCAAGAATCTTCAATTGTCATTCGAGCATCTAGATCGCTTGTAGCGTCAGTAAAATCGGTAAGTTCAATAACATGAGCTAATTGAAATACTAAAGAGAGCGTAATGCCCACAACAGCACAGGTAACCAGGTAACCAATAATGAAGGTGCTAAAACCAACCATCATAATTGGGATTACAATGTAAAATGCAATATACATAGCTTTTGAGAACCAAAAGATTATGTGTTCCTGAATCGGTATTTTATTGATTGAAGTAGTATGAATGCTGCGCTTTAGATATTTGTCAAAATCTGTATATAATGCCCATAGTATGTAGGAGATTCCATAGAAAAAGAACATATATATGTGTTGATACTTATGCAATGGCTTATGCACTTGAGAATAGCAGTGACGAAGCACAGGTGATTTAGCAATATCGTCGTCAATACCGTCAATATTTGTGTAGGTGTGGTGAACGATATTGTGCTTTATTTTCCAGATAAATGCATTTGCACCGAGGGCATTCATCGTTAGACCCATAATATAATTGATGCGTTTGCTTTCAGAATAGCTACCATGATTTGCATCATGCATTACATTGAAACCAATGGAAGCGATACAAAGACCAAGAACAGCACAAAAGGCCAGACCAAGAACTACAGGAAGATCGACGGTTAACAAAACAATGTATGAAATTAGCGCAAGTGGGATAAGCACAAACGATTTTAGATATAAACGCCAGTCTCCGGTTTGTTTTATTTTATTATCTAAGAAATACTGTTTTACCTCAGCATTTAGTGTTTCGGAAAATGAATTGTTCTTGTTGTTAAATGTTACTTTCTTCAAAATGAGACCCCGTTTTTATTAATGTACTAATATCCAATATCCCTTTAACTGTTAAGATATCGACGCATTTCAAACTATATTTTTTCGCGAAAGCTAAAATAAACAAACTTTTGCGAATTTTCTGGATGTGTTAAAACAAAACTTCTAACAAATAAAACCGCCAATATGTTTAAGAAATCTAAACCATTAAAGAATTGACTTTTTTTGTTTCATTTCTTAGCTTAAGA
>Ga0209702_10001032_pt1 | contig 56201 bp, 50 predicted proteins | sample FRY01_FD_187210 | JGI IMG/M metagenome (GOLD analysis project Ga0209702, IMG submission 187210) | Freshwater microbial communities from Lake Fryxell liftoff mats and glacier meltwater in Antarctica - FRY-01 (SPAdes) (version 2) | ecosystem: Environmental > Aquatic > Freshwater > Ice > Glacier...
AACTCGAAGCAATCCAAGCAAAAAGAGCTCCGCCAATCTGAGCCGAGTTGGCCTGACTACCATTTCCCAGACTCATACGGCCTTCAAAACCCGGTAAAACGCTCATGTGCGCAAAATGGGCAGCTACGTCTGAGGGCAAAGAAATCTTCGTATCGAGGGACTTGCTGTCCGTCAGTCGCGAGTTTGAGAAAGGCCTTGAAATCGTAATTCCTAGAGGCACAGACAATCTCGCAGGAGGGGTCCGGGTGGTTGGGGCATCGCTGCCAGAACTCATACAGCGATACAAGCATCTCAAACGGTTCACGCACGACGCCGATCACTCGCGGTGGGCTGCCAAACGGCCACACAAAGCGACGGTTCCACAGGTGAAGACGCCGCAAACCAGATTTACAATCCAAATGGTTGGCCACAAGAACGGCATCGGGAAAGACTCGTTGGAACCAATCAAGCATCGACGTACCAGCCGTCTTCGGATAATGGGCAAAGATAAGATTGTGGGCTTTGCTGTAGAGCATGAAAGCATGTCAGTGTGAGTAGGATTCGGGCGGTGCGATGGGCAATAAACCGGCCGACTCTCTTTTTCGGCTGATAGAAGCGAATGCAACTTCGTAACCGCAGAAAAAATTGGGTTACGCACAAGGCGGCAGAGGCGCAAGATACGAAAGCGGCGACAGAGGCGCAAGATGCGAAAGCGGCGTAGGGCTGCTCCGTTAGGGAAGATACATTCGCGTAGAGAAGAGAGAGAAGATCCCATGTCTCAGTCAAAGACGCGAGTTCGGCGAGAGCCATCTGCTCAAAAAAGCCAGTGAATTGCGTAGCGAAACTGCCGATAACTCTTTGGAAAGCACTGCTTACAGCCGGCAGTTATGGTCGCTGGATGATGAGGCAGCATGACTTGCAGGAGCAAACGGCATGGTAGGGGATGAGCAGATGCAAATGATCCCAGCGACAGCGTCGCCGAAAAGGCCGCCTCCGATGGCAAAGGGAAGAGCATTGCGTTTCCCGCGAGTGGTCCTCGATTTAGAAAAACTGCGACACATCAACTGTGGGCTCGGTCGGTTTTGCAAGTATCTGTCGGAGGCGATTCTGGCGGCAGCAGGCCGCTCGATTGAGCCAGTCTTTTTCATGCCACCCAAAACAGTGCGGCATGTGACTGACGGCAATGTTGAACACATCGATGTCAGTCCATGGCGGAAAGAGTCTTTTGCAAGTCTCTACAGGCCGCTTGTGCAGCCTTTCCTGCGAGGACAGCCAGGCGAGCGATACGACCTCTGGCACACCACCAACCAGATGTCAAAGTATCTGCCACTCGATGCTCGAGTGCCTGTTGTGCTGACAATCCACGACCTTAATTTTTTGCACGACGACGAGCACGAAAATCGGCCCCACGCCGTGGCCAGAAAACGCAGACAGATCCAGCGGAAAGTCGATCGAGCCGTAGCCATTGTCACCGACTCGAGCTATGTCGCTCGAGATGTCGCAACGCACCTGCGTGTCGGACGACGGCTCATTCATGTCGTGCCGCTGGGATTGGCTCAACCCTTGCCCGCATCGCTATCGAGGCCTGCATTCATGACGCAGGGCCAGTTTCTCCTCTCGGTTGGCAACGCCCTGCCGCATAAGAATGTTCATGTCCTCTTTGATCTGATCGAACGCATGCCTGGAAAACGACTGGTCATTGCTGGAAAAAAGTCCACGCCGTACGGAGCAATTCTGCAAGACACGCTTGTGAAGCGAGGCCTCACAGAGCGTGTCATTCTGGCTGGCGAGGTGAGCGATGGCGATCGGCAGTGGCTCTATGAAAACTGCGAGGCCTTCCTTTTTCCATCGCTTGCAGAAGGCTTTGGTTTTCCGGTGCTCGAAGCGATGCAGTGCGGCAAGCCGGTCTTCATGTCGCGGTCTACGAGTCTGCCTGAAATTGGGGGCGAGCTAGGATTTTACTGGGATTCGTACGCTCCCCATCATATGTTGAGTGTCTTTACCGCAGGGATGCAGCGCGTGGCAGGCGATCAGAACTTTGCCGCGAAGCTTAGGGCTCACGCCGATTCATTTTCATGGGCCCAGACAGCCCAAGCGTATCTACGGGTGTACGATTCGGTTTTGACCAGCGGGGCAGCATGAAGATTCTCGTTACGGGCGGTGCGGGATTTATCGGCAGCCACATCGTCGACAGCCTGCTTGAAGCCGGTCACGCTGTGGCTGTGATCGACGATCTTTCCAGCGGTTCGCGGGAAAATCTGGCCGCCGGCGTGCCGCTGCACACCGTCGACATTGTTGACGAGAAAGCCGTCGATCGGGTTTTTGCTCTGGAACGCCCGCAGGCTGTCTGCCATCAGGCGGCGCAGATGTCGGTGAGCCGCTCTGTGCGGGAGCCGCTTTTTGATGCGCAGGTGAATTGCCTCGGCCTGATCAATGTGCTCGCTGCGGCAGTGCAGCATGGCTGCCAGCGAGTGGTCTTTGCCTCGAGCGGCGGAGTGCTCTATGGCGATGTGACATCGCCGGCTTCAGAGTCGACCCCAGCCAATCCGCTGAGCCCCTACGGGATCACCAAATGGGTCGGTGAGCGGTATCTCAAATTCTTTGCTGAAGAGCATGGGCTCGAGGGGGTGGCGTTACGCTATTCGAATGTTTACGGACCCAGACAGAACCCGCACGGTGAGGCCGGGGTGGTAGCGATCTTCTCTCAAAAAATGCTGGCTGGCGAGGCGGCCACGATCAATGGCGATGGCCGGCATGTGCGCGACTATGTCTACGGCCCAGATGTGGCGCATGCGAATCTGATTGCCCTTACGGCCCAACTGCCAAATGTCAAACCGCGAACGCTCACGAGCCTGAATATCGGCACCGGCATCGGCACCGAGGTGAATCTTTTAGAGGTGATGATTCGGCAGCATGCGGCTGCCATTAGAATCGGTTCTGGCAGAATCTCGCCGCTGCCGGAACCGCTCCACGGGCCGCCGCGGGCTGGAGATTTGCGGTCAAATCTGCTGGATGCAAAGCTTGCCCAATCAGTGATGGGCTGGCGGCCGAGGATGGGGTTGGCCGAGGGCATCGCCCAGACGGTAGCGTGGTTTGCGGCACACTAACGCCTCAAAAAGCCGCCGCACGACATCATTTATGGCATTCTCCGTAGGTCCTACCGCTGTTATTCTCCCCCTATGATCCCACCTTCGGCGAGTAAAAAAAAGACGGCGATGATCTGCGGCATTGGCGGGCAGGATGGCAGCTATTTAGCTGCCCACCTGTTGCAACTCGGCTACACGGTCATTGGCACGAGTCGCGATGCGCAGGCCAATCGCTTCGATGGGCTCAATCGGCTTGGCATTCGGGATCGAGTGGCGGTCGAATCGATGTCACTTGTTGACTTCCGATCGACCATGCAAGCCATTTCTCGTTGCGACCCCGATGAGATCTATAATCTTGCCGGCCAAACATCAGTGATCGCTTCGTTTGACCAACCGGTAGAGACATTTGAGAGCATTGTGGTTGGCACCGTGAATCTGCTCGAAGCAATCCGGATGCTCAGCAAACCAATCCGGCTTTACAACGCTGGCAGTTCTGAAATGTTTGGAACCATTGGCGATCAACCGGCCAGCGAACAATCCGTGTTGCGGCCTCGCAGTCCCTACGGTATTGCCAAGGCGACATCGTTTTGGCAGATCGCTCAGTACCGCGACGCCTATGGCATCGGGGCCGCCACCGGGATTCTCTTTAACCATGAAAGCCCACTGCGTCCCGAGCGTTTTGCCACGCAGAAAATTGTGGCAGGTGCTTGCCGAATCGCGGCGGGGGAACAGGAAAATCTACTGTTAGGCGATCTTTCGGTGCAACGCGACTGGGGCTGGGCCCCGGAATATGTCGTGGCCATGCATGCGATGCTGCAGATGAATGCACCCGAGGACTTTGTGATTGCCACAGGCTACACCAGCAGCCTCGAAGACTTTGTATCGGAGGTTTTTTGTGCGCTTGGAATCGATTGGCGGACTCGCGTTGTGCGTGATCCAAAGCTGATGCGACCGAGTGAAAATCACTGTGGCCGCGCCGATACAACGCATGCCACTGAGCGACTTGGGTGGACGGCTCGTTATAAGATGCCGGATGTGGCCAGAATGATGGTCGAGGCGCGACTGGCTCAAAGTGCCACCCCGTTGCGTTGGGCAGCGTAGCCTTTTTGTGGCGTCTTCTGAAGAGCGGCTCCGCTGGATTAGGGCTGGACGAGGCTTTCGATGGCACCTGTGCAGATTCGCCTGGCGAGCACGCTGGAGCGGAGATAAACCGATAGTCCGTGGTCTGTCCCAATCACAGTGGCAGCGTCGGTTGTCGTGAAATCGACATCGGTTGGCAGCCAACACTGGGGCATACCGACATGGCCGAGTGCATCGAGGTTCTGCTTGCAGTCAAGCCAGGGAAAGAATCCAAGGACTCGGTCTTCGGAATTGATGATCAGAGTTAACTGGTTAAAACAGTTGAGTGTTTCGCGGTAAGGGCCGCATGGTGAGAGGGCGTCGCAGCGGACTGCCGGCGCGACAAATACGAGATTCGTTCGGCCGCTGCGGTGAATCCATGGCTGAACATCGGTGCGCCCGGCCCGCTGGGCTGCCACGAGATCTTCAAACGCTTCCAGTGTGATGATGGCCCCAAAGCTGTAGCTCATAATTGCCACGGGGCGCTGCGGCTCGATCTGGCCGAGAAACCAAGCAAAATAGTGGCCGTCGGCAAAGGCGCGCTCGTATTTTATCCGGCCGTCGCGGAGCAAAATGCCTTCCTGTTCGCTGGGCCAAGAAAAAACAACGGTTCGCACAGAGGCTGCGTCTGGGCAGCATATCTTTGCCTGTCGTGCTAGCTGCAGAGCCTGCGATTTGGCATCGACTGTTGAATAACGGTTGCCGTGGATGAAAATCATCAGCGGCCGCGTGGGATCGTCGAGCAGGCTTCGTAAGGTGGACCGTTCCCAACAGTTGGCTGCTGGTTTGAGTCGCTCGACCCCAACGCTGGCTGAGAGAGGCATGCGACAGATGCCGGGGAGTCGCCTCGTGCTGACCACCCAGACATCATCGTCGTCGCAAGGAGCAGCAAACCCATCCGAAGCGCAGGCAAAGCAGATTGCCAGAATAGCAAAGATTTTTGGAAACAGACAGGCTGATTGCAACGCATTCATCGGACTGATCAGACCGCTTGCGACTATGTTTGGAGTGAGGTTTGGAATGGAAAGAGAGGCTCTCCAGCCGCCCCACGTGTATCGGAATAAACGAACTCTAGCACGCATTCGGGGGCTTGTTCCCGCTACTTTCGCGCAGGTTTGCCAAAAACAGAAAGGTTTCAAGCATGTGCAAAGAGGCTCATCAGGCAGAATCGTTATGACCCAGCTAGCCGTCATTCGGTGGCCCTGCGTTAAGGGACGATTATTCGTCGTCGCGGAGCTTGGCCAGCACGGCGTAGTCTTCGAGCGTTGTCGTATCGCCAACGGTTTCCCGACCGGCTGCGATGTCGCGCAACAACCGCCGCATGATCTTGCCGCTGCGGGTCTTGGGCAAGGCATCCGAAAAGTGAATGTCGTCTGGTACGGCCAACGCTCCAATCTGCTGTCGTACGTGCTTGCGAAGCGTCTCTTTGAGTGCCTCGCTCGCCTCGCCAGACTTGAGCGTGATAAATACCGCCACCGCTTCTCCTTTCACATCGTGCGGTCGCCCCACCGCAGCGGCCTCGGCCACAGAAGGATGGCTGACAAGCGCACTTTCAATCTCAATCGTGGAGAGCCGATGGCCTGCTACATTTAGAACATCGTCAATCCGACCCATGATCCAATAGTAGCCGTCGGCGTCTTGCCGGGCATTGTCGCCGGCCAAATACTTGCCCGGTACACGCGACCAATACGTTTCGCGGAAGCGTTCGTCGTCTCCCCAAATGCCGGACAGCATCCCCGGCCACGGACGCGTCATCACTAGCCAGCCTCCCTCGCCCTGCTCCACAGGCTCGCCAGAAGCGTCGACGATTTCCGGAAACACCCCAGGCAATGGCAGCGTGCAACTGCCAGGCTTCGTCGGAGTGCAACCAGGGAGCGGGCTCATCATGATCCCACCCGTTTCGGTCTGCCACCATGTATCAACGATTGGGCAACGCTTGCCGCCGATCACTTCGTGATACCAGATCCAGGCTTCAGGGTTGATCCCTTCGCCCACAGTGCCAAGCAGACGCAGGCTGGAGAGGTCGCGTTTTTCAATGTGTGACATGCCCCACTTCATGAAGGAGCGGATGGCCGTTGGGGCGGTGTAGAAAATCGTGGGCTTTTCCTGCTCGATGATCTCCCAGAAGCGGCCCTCATTGGGCGCATTAGGCGCTCCTTCGTAGATCAAGACGCTCGCCCCGGCAGCCAAGGGGCCGTAGGTCACATAGCTGTGGCCGGTGATCCAGCCGCAGTCGGCGGTGCACCAGAAAAGATCGTCATCGCGGAGATCAAATACCCACTCAGCGGTTGTTTGAGCCCAGAGCAAATAGCCGGCTGTTGAGTGCTTGATCCCCTTTGGTTTTCCGGTTGAGCCGCTGGTGTATAGAATAAAAAGAGGCGACTGGGAGTCCATCGCTGTTGCTGGCTTGTTGGTTGGCATTCCGGCCAGCATGTCATGCCACCAGACATCGCGACCAGGCACCATCTTCACGGGCTGGCCTGTGCGTTTGAGAACGATGACATGCTTCACGCTGGGCGATTTCTTCATCGCCTCATCGACATTGTTCTTGAGCGGCAACTGCGATCCACGCCTCCAGCCGCCGTCGGCAGTGATCACAGCCACGGCCTGAGCGTCTTGATTGCGATCGGCGATCGCCGCACTGGAAAATCCAGCAAAGATAACGGAGTGCACAGCCCCAATCCTGGCGCAGGCCAGCATGGAAATCACGAGTTCTGGAGTCATCGGCATGTAGATTGAAACCACATCGCCCGCTTTGATACCCAGTTTTTCCAGTCCGGCCGCAGCCTGGCAGACTTCGGCCAAGAGTTCCCGATAGGTGATCACGCGCCGCTGGCCCGTTGGCTCGCCAACCCAGACAATTGCCGTCTTATCGCCGCGACCAGCCGCCACGTGCTGGTCAAGGCAGGCGGCTGAGGCATTGATTTTTCCGCCGACAAACCAGTGAGCTTCCGGAGGATTCCAGTCGAGCACCTTTGTGTAGGGAGTTGTCCACGGCAGTGATTGGGCGCGAAGGTGCCAGAAGGCGTCGGGGTCGGCAGCGGCCTCGTCGTAGATCCGCTGGTAGTCGGCCATCGAGCCGATCCGAGCCCGTTCAGAAAATGCAGCGGATGGTGGAAAAATCCGATGCTCTTGCATGACGCTCGAAACTTTACCGGCGGCTTGTTGCGAGGCTGTCACTGTCTTCCCTCAGATTGTAAATAACGAACGACGCCGACAAGCAGAGCATTCGCCAGTCATTTCGGCAACCTTGGGCATTTTTTTGAGAGCCACGTTTGGCTGGCCAGTCGCAGCAATTCGCTGATGCTCCGCCTGCTTTCAGCGAAGTCAGCCTTACTTTTGCCAAGCGTTCGATCGGTAAATGTAACTGGCACTTCTACCAGTCTGCCTTCCTCGCGGTGAATGCGCCAAAGAAGATCCTCTTGAAATGCGTAGCCCTGCGAGAATGGCCCGGCAATGCGATCAAACACCGAGACTCGTACCGCGCGAAACCCACTCGATGCATCGCGGACAGGCACGCACAGCACCCACCGGGTAAACCAGCAAACCAGCCAACTGGCCAGATGCCGCGAAAGCGGCCAGCCAATCACGCTTCCTCCCGGCACTCGTCGCGATCCGATTGCCACATCGGCAGGCCGACCGCCACTGGGATCCATAGCCGCTAAAAGTCGGGGGATGTCGGCTGGATCGTGGCTGAAATCGGCATCCATGTTGATCGCAATCTGGAATTGGCGATTTTTGGCCAGCAGAAAACCTTCCAAGATGGCACTTCCCAACCCACGCCGACCATGCCGCACAAGGACGTGGAGTCGAGGATTCACTTCCGCCTCCCGAAGGGCGATCTGACCGGTGCCATCCGGCGAGTTGTCATCGATGATCAGCATTTGCAGGTCTGGTGAAATAGCCAAAACGCGCTGAATCAACTCGCGAATGTTCTCGCATTCGTTGTAGGTTGCTGCCTGCACGAGCGTGGAACCAGCAGGCCAGGCGTCCCTGGAGCAGACATCATTCAAAGACATGCGAGAGACTCACCATGGGGATTCCGGCACAACACAGCAGAAAAGGGCTGATGATTTCAACGCACGGTTTTTAGGATGACCGTTTGTGAGTCGGGAAAAATGCCGAGGGGCTTCCGGCAGATTGATATTCAATCACCTCGCCGCAGTCGAGCAAAGAGATGACGGTAGTCGCCGGGGCGGACTGCGAAGATTGATCGCTGAATGCCTTTAGGGGGATCGAATGCGTCTTCTTCAATCACCACCATGTCAGTGTCATCGGTGTCTCTTTGAATCGCGTCGTGATCCTGAGCGTTGCCGTGTTGCGGATTGATTTCAGCGGCAACTTCTGCGTGGTCTGTCGGGAGCGAGATAGGTAGGCGCGATGGTGAATCGACGGCAACCTGAGGCACGGTTGCTACCGCCGTGGCAGGTATCGCTAATGAAGCGTTCTCATAGGCGCCAAGTTTTTTCGCCATCGACAAACCCTCCCTGCTGGCCACTTGATGGTGGTGGCTAAAATCATCCGGTCCACGCATCAGAAATCGTTCCACAAGACGCTCCTCTTCCGCAAAGTATTCTGCAAAGGGATCGACAGAGGAATCAAAAATGAGTTCCACATCCGGCCCCTGCCACGGGTCTTTTGGGACACGAAGTGTGCTGTCATGAATAACGCTGCCAAGACTTTCGAGGAGTGCTCTTTCGACAGCGCCTGGGCCGGCGTATGGATCGCTGACATCGGCGGCTGCCTCTGCGAAGAGGGTATCCCCGAAAGAGTCGCTTTCAGGCGAACCGAATTCAATCACGCCGAGGCCGTCGCCGAGGCCGTCAACGAAGTCTGGCAGGTCGGTCTGTTGGCTGCTGCGGGCGTCGCTCGTGGGGCAATCGGCAGAGAATCGATCTTCAAAAAAGTCTGCTGGCTCTGCCGGTGCCTGCCAGGATTGATTCGGAGCCTGCCCGAGTGCGGAGGGGGGAGGGAGACGCTGGATTTCACGCCACGCCGCGGCGATGTCGGCTGGTGTTGCACGCTGGCGGCCTGCCTGTGAGACGAGCACTAGCGTCTGATCACAAATCTGATTGATCAGCCGCGGCACGCCATCAGATGCAGTAAAGACTGCATCGTCACAGCCCTGCTCGAAAAGCGTGTCCCAGTTGAGAGCCGCCGCACTGGTTTGCGTCCGCAGATAGGCGAGTGTTTCTGAATGTTCAAGTGGTTCCAGATAACTGCGCACTGCGATCCGCTGAGAGAGACTCTCCATTTTTGGTGCCGCCAGAATCTCTTCGAGTTCAGATGTGCCCGCGAGCACGATGTGAACCGCCGGCAGTGGCGTGGGAACATTTGTCAGCAGTCGGAGTTCCTCGATCAGTCGCGTGGGCAGTGTGTGGGCTTCGTCTACGAGCACGACAAGACCGGCCCCAGTAGCGGCGAGTCCGCGAATCCGCTCTACCATATTGATTCGCAGGTCAGCTTCATCGATGCCCCTGTAGGGCTCTCCAACTTCGGCCAGAATCGATTGCCAGAGCGCACGCCGCGTGCAGATTCTTGCTCCCGAGAGCAATGCAACATCGAAATCATCCCGCACGCTCTCGGCAATCTTTGCCAATAGCAGCGACTTGCCCGTGCCGGGCGCACCAACGACCAGGCCGACTCCCTCGCCGCGACGGATTGCCCTTTCGGAACTCTGCAGCGCCGTATCGATGAGCTTTGCTGGATGGTAGAACTCAGGGCGTGGAGCGGCCAGAAAAGGACGGCTCGAGGGGTGACGGCGGGGAGCGATCATCGCGGGCGTGGTTCCGGAGGTGTCTGTTGGGGAGCGGAATGCCGCCTCAACGGGGCTTCATTCTCACCAGTATCATTTCGACCGTTGACCACACCTTCCTGCACCCCCACCTGACCGCGTAGACTTTTCTGATTGGGAAAAAGAGCCGACCCACAACCGGTGGCGCCGGATCTGCCGGTTTCAACGCAAGAAAGATCGATTTTTGTTTCAAGTAAAGATTTGCGGCGTGACCACGCCAGCCGACGCGAAACTGGTGGCGGAGGCCGAGGCCGATGCCATCGGCCTTAACTTTGTCAGCGGCTCGCCTCGCTGTCTGAGCGTAGACGCTGCGAGAAGTGTTGCTGCCGCGGTGCCGCGTGGCATCGTGCGAGTCGGCGTCTTTGCTGGCGCAACGGCCGACGAGATTTTGAGAATTGCTCATGCGGTAGGACTCGATGCCATCCAGCTTCACGGCCATCTTCAATCGGTCCAACAAGTGGAAGCGGCCAAGAGTCCACTGCTCGGTGATGAAAATGCCCTCTACGATCCACCGCAACTCTGCTTCGAGTTGGCAGGACTGCCGGTGATCCGGGCGGTACGACTGGAGGCTGGCGACTGGGGGGTGGCCAGAGCGTGGATCGAAGCGGCCAGAGCCTACGGTCAAGCCCCGGCCATGGTGATTGTCGATGCCAGCGTTTCCCGTCAAACCGTCGCCGGCCAACTCGGTGGCACGGGGGCGACGGTTGACTGGGGAGCCTTGGCCCGCGCCGGCCCCCTGCCCTTGCCGATGGCTTTAGCTGGCGGACTGACCCCCGAGAATGTGACCGAGGCGATTACCACGACCGGCCTGAGGGCAGTTGATACCGCTAGCGGCGTCGAATCAGCTCCAGGTCACAAAGACCCTGAAAAGCTCCGGGCCTTTGTGGTGGCCGTGCGAAAGGCGATTTTAAACCTTTTTTAGGCCCTCAGTTTCCATCTTCTGCCAAATGCGGTTTGGCGTATATCATTGGACGGTCTCCTTCGAGGGACTGCTCGAGCGTGGCAGTTCCTGCACCTACCATTCCATTTCTCAACTTCCATTCTATTTGTCGTTCCCGCCGTTTTTCTTTAGGAGGTTTCTGTGTCTCAAGTTGATACCCGTCTGCCATACAAAGTTGCCGATCTCGGGCTTGCCGATTGGGGCCGTAAGGAAATCATGTTGGCCGAAAACGAGATGCCCGGCCTGATGTCTCTGCGTAAGAAGTACGGATCCTCGAAGCCATTGGCTGGTGCCCGCGTGGCCGGCTGCCTGCACATGACCATCCAAACCGCCGTCCTCATCGAAACGCTGACAGAGCTGGGCGCGCAAGTCACATGGAGCAGCTGCAATATTTTTTCGACGCAAGACCATGCTGCCGCCGCGATTGCCAAGACGGGCGTGCCGGTCTTTGCCTGGAAGGGGATGACCGATCAAGAGTTTGATTGGTGCATCGAGCAGACGCTGTTCTTTAACGACGGCGAGCCGCTCAACATGATTCTGGACGACGGTGGCGATCTCACCAATATGGTGCACAACAAATATCCGGAACTGCTGGGCGGTATTCGCGGCCTCTCCGAAGAGACGACGACAGGCGTGCACCGTCTCTACCAGATGCATGCTGCGGGTGAATTAAAACTTCCCGCCATCAATGTCAACGACTCCTGCACCAAGAGCAAATTCGACAATCTTTACGGTTGCCGCGAAAGCCTCTCCGACGGGATCAAGCGGGCCACCGATGTGATGGTGGCCGGCAAGGTGGTTGTAATTTGTGGCTACGGCGATGTCGGCAAGGGCTGTGCCAAGGCCATGGGTTCACTGGGGGCCAGAGTGATTGTCACCGAAGTCGATCCGATCAATGCCCTGCAGGCGGCGATGGAAGGCTACGAAGTGACCACGATGGAAGAGGCGGCTTCCCGGGGCCAAATCTTTGTCACGGCCACTGGCTGCCGAGATGTGATTCGCGGCGAGCACCTTGCCCAGATGCAAAACGACGCCATCGTCTGTAACATCGGTCACTTCGATCTTGAGATCGACATCGCGTGGCTAGAAAAAACAAAGGGCATTCGCAAGGTTGAGATCAAGCCGCAGGTCGATCGCTACACGCTTCCAGGTGGCAATTCGATCTTGATTCTGGCCGAGGGACGGCTCGTCAATCTGGGCTGCGGCACAGGCCACCCATCGTTTGTCATGAGCACCAGCTTTACCAATCAGGTGATCGCTCAGATCGCCCTCTGGACGACCCCCGATCTCTTTGACATCGGCGTCCATGTGCTGCCCAAAAAGATGGACGAGGAAGTGGCACGGCTGCACTTGGATAAACTGGGCGTCAAGCTAACGAAGCTGACTCCGGAGCAAGCAGCCTACATCAATGTGCCTGTGGAAGGTCCATTCAAGCCCGACTACTACCGCTACTAAAGTTGGGCGAAAGCGGAGCCCGTCATGCCATGGCGGGCTTCAGTTTCGATACTCAAACTTGTATCTGCCTGGCGACGGCACTGGATAGGTGCCGTCGCTATTGGCGACGAGGATCGCCGCCGAGTCTTCTTTGAGTGAGGCAACTCCGGCGGTGAGATCATCTTGAGAGTTTAGCATTTCATCGTAGGTGACAGGCTGTCCGGTGTGCGCGGCAAAGCGGCCCATCGCAGTTGAGAGGCTGGCCTGTGCTCCACGCACAGCCTCGTTGTAGGGTTCATCGGCCATGATGGCCGCTACTAAATGCTCCCACTCGCGGCGGTAGGGATTTGGTTCGGGTTGATTGGCCGCCCAGAGGATGTTGTCTTTGTCCATCCGCTGGCCGCTATAGAGAACAGACTTGGCCGGGGAATGTCCGCTACCAGAAATCGTGAACGCCCCCTTGGAGCCCTGTCCAAAGACGCCAAACTTCTGCTCGCAGTTGTTCATAAGCCGGCTGGAGTAGAAAAACTTGGCCCCGTCATCAAAGGTGTATTCAATGGCGTAGCTGTCAAAATTCTGATCGTCGAGCTTTCCCTTGTAGTGACGGCCGCCCGTTGCTTCGGCTCTCACCGGCCACGCCCCCTTCATCCAGCAAACTTCATCGATGTGGTGGATGCAATAGTCGCTAAAGACGCCCCCGCTGGCCCACAGAAAATTGTGGAACCGTTTTACCTGCCAGAGCAACTCGCTCATTCCATTTGGGCCCGGGGCGAGATCCAGATTGTGACCGGGGTTGTGTTCGCGGTAGCCGCGAAACGCAATCAGTTCACCCGCTTCACCGCTTTGAAGGCGGTCCCACAGTTCCCGCCGACGATCGCAGTGGCGACACATCAACCCCACGCCCACCTTGAGTTTTTTCGCGTCGGCCGTGGCGGCCAGTGCGATGATCTGGCGAGTCGTCGGGCCGTCGATCGACACAGGCTTTTCCATGAACGCATGAACGCCCTTCTCGATGGCGTAGGCAAACTGCGTCGCGCGGAAGGCCGGTGGCGTGGCAAAGATTGCGATGTCGCCTGGTCGGAGGCAGTCGATGGCCTGTTTGTAGGCCTCAAAGCCGACGAAGATTCGCTCTTCAGGCGTCCCGTCGGCCAGATCGATCCGTTCCTTGAACTCCTCACAAAGCGATCGCCGGATGACATCGGCCCGCTCGCGAAAGACATCGGCCAGCGCAATGATCTTGAGCGGTGCGCCCGCCACGGAGAGCGCATCGACCGCTGCCCCACCGCCACGACCGCCGCAGCCGATGAGGGCGACGCGAATCTCGTCACTGCCAGCGGCATGCACGCGGGGCAAGGATTCGCCGCTAAGAAGTGGGCCTGAAAAAAAAGCTGCCGCCGTGGCGGCCACCGCTTGGCTGCTGTGGCCAAGAAAAGCCCGGCGAGTTTCGCTGCGGGATGACTTCCCTGGCAAGCGTGGAACTTCTGCAATCACATTTGCGGGGAGAGAGTTTCCTGAGAGCATCTGCTTCTTCCGAGGGTTTCTTGCGGGGCGATTTTTATTGATATTCCTTCGGTAATTCTCCGCAGTTTTTTGTATCCTACCACATCTGTCGAACACACCTGTAAAGTGTTTGTTCTCGCTTCGATTCCCTCAACCGTTGTGAAAGATCCTTAAAACCATGCCTCACGTCGCCTCCCTCCGTGGCCTTCGTTACGATCCCAAACACGTCGGCACTCTCTCGCAGGTAATCGCGCCCCCCTACGATGTGATCGACGCCGCCCTACAGACCAAGCTCTACGAGCAACACCCAGCCAATGTGATTCGTATTGAACTCAATAGGGAGGAACCTGGCGACAACGACCAGTCGAACAAATACACGCGGGCAGCCAAGTTTCTCAAAAGCTGGTGCGAACAAGGCGTCGTCATGCAGGAGTCGGCGGCAGCCCTCTATGTCTACCACCAACTCTTTGAAGTCGAGGGCAAAGAGCATGTGCGACGAGGCGTGATGGCTCGCGTGCGACTGGAACGATTTGGCACAGGCAATATTCATCCGCACGAGGAAACGATGTCGGGACCCAAGCTCGACAGGCTCCTGCTGACGCGGGCCTGCAAGGCAAACCTGAGTCAAGTCTTTGGTCTCTACCCAGATCCGCTTGGCCCCAATCAACTTGGTGAGGTGCAGTCGCTGCTCGATAACGCCATTGCCGGACAACCTCCGGTAGAGGCTGTCGATCACCTCGGCGTGAGAAGCCGAATGTGGCCGTTGACAGACGAAGGTGTGGCCGCAAAAGTGGCCGGCCTGATGGGGCCCAAGCCCGTGTTCATCGCCGACGGCCACCACCGCTATGAGACCGCCTGTAACTACCGCGATGAGATCGCCGCAGCCTACAGTGACAGCCACGGGGGCGACCCACTGCCCTCTGGCCACCCGGCCAACTTTGTGCTGATGATGCTCGTGGGGATGAGCGATCCGGGGCTGGTTGTCTTGCCAACGCACCGTCTCTTTGGGCAGCCATCGGTCGCGTCTGCTGCTGAACTGGCAATCCGATTGGGGGACTGCTTTGCGACAGAGTCTACCGGGCAAGGACCGGAAGCGGCAGAGCAGGTCTGGGAGCAGATCGAAATGGAAGATTCCCAAGGCACGCTGGGCTTTTACACGACTGCCGACAAAACCTGGACGCTGGCTCGAATCACTCCTGCGGGAGTGGCTCGCATGGAGCAGGTGGCAAGTGAGCACGGCTCTGCGTGGCGCAATCTTGGCGTCTCAATCCTGCACAGGCTTGTGATTGGCGACCTCCTGGGAGCCAAAGAGATTCCCACACCGGGCTATGTCCACTTGGTTCGCGAGGTGATCGATGGGCTGGGCAGTGGCAAGTATCCGCTGGGATCTCTTGTCATGCCCGCCAGCGTTGAAGACATTCGTCAAGTCAGCCAAACTGGCGAACGGATGCCAGCCAAGAGCACCTATTTTTATCCCAAGCTGGCCAGTGGCCTCGTATTCAACCCGTTAGAATAGTGTGGTTGTGTCCAGGGAATCACGGCAAAGTGCCCGCGGTTGGTGCGGGCTGTTCCACATTGACGCAGACGAGTCGACCGTCGGCATTGCGACAGTAGATGCGGCCGCGAACCAGCACCGGCACAGTCCAGCATTTTCCGTCCAGAGCGTCCCTGCGTGCGACGGGCGTGAATGCCTGCGGCGACGCCGGGGCAAAGACGAGTTCTCCCTGGTCCGATAAGACGATCAATGTTTCGTCGGCCAGCATCAGCGATCCACAACCCAATCCCCGTTCTCGCCAGCGCTCCTCGCCAGTGGCCGCATCCAGACAGACCAGCGACACACTCCGCGCGCGATGGCTGTTGCCATCAAACCCATAGAGATGCCCCTTCCAGAGAATACTCGAGGCCATGTGGTTGGAGAGCGATTTATTTTCCCAGACCCGTTCCAGAGAATCGCCGACCAGTCGCAGCATCGCCCCGCCGCGGCGATAACCGGTAGAAATCCAGAGCCGAATCTCAGGGCCTGAGGTGTCGACCACAGGCGTGGTAGAGCTCGTTGAAAAAGAGGTGTTCCAGGGAAATTCTGCGACCAGACTGCCGTCGGCCACACGAGCTACCAGTAAGGCATCGTTGTTGAGCAGCGCCACAAGTGGCTCGCCGTCACGGACAAAGCTCACGGCCGACCCGTAGCCTGGAGTAAAATCTTTTGTCTTCCAGAGCAGTGCTCCGGTTTCAAGGTCAAGCGACACCAAGGGCCCGGCGTCGAGAATGACATGCTTGCCACGCACGAGAGCTGAGCCAGAAAAACCCCAAGTCGGTCGCTCAACGCCTGTCAGTTCCGGTAGCATCCCCTTCCAGATCACGGCACCGCTCTGGGCATCGAGACAAAAATAATGTCCTTCCTTGCCCAGCGTGATGATTCGACCGGAGGCGAATGTTGGCGTTGAGCCTGGCCCGCCCTCGTGCAGATTATCCACGATGGCCGATGGATAGGTATGGATCCAGATTGTTTTTCCGGTCGTTGTATCGAGACACCAGACGGTGTCGATTCCGTCCTTGTGTCCCATTGTCCAGAGTCGGTTGCCGACGATGCTGACGCTGGAAAAGCCTGTGCCGACGGCCGCCTCCCAGTCGATCTGGGCGCCCGTATGGGGAAAGCCATGAGCCCAGTCGCTCGCCCCACAGATGCCGTCAGAATGTGGACCTCTCCAGTGGGCCCAGTCGTCAGGCGTTTCTTGCCAGACGGGTTGTGCTGCTTGGGCAAAAAAGCCGGCGGCCACCACGACAAGGATCGCCTGAGATGTCCTCACGAGCATTTGTGCCGGTCGAGAAAATTGAATGAATACCATATGAGGACGCGTAGAAGCAGGTTCGGGCTGAGGCATAACCGCTGCTTAATTCTAGCAAAGTCGCTTCCGCGAAGCGTTTTCCGGGCTGCATTGGTTGCAGTTTAGGCGGCTTTTTTCCGTCTGCCCGCCGGCAGTGGAAGCGGATCGACTTGGGGCCGCCGTTCCCATAGCGCCTGCATCCTGGTGGTCAGATGACGCATGTCTTTGGGCGCAACCAAGGCCACCAGCAGACTGATCATCACCCACTGAAAGACCGGGATGTTCATCGAGTATTCGATGGAGAGATGCAGCAGCAGTCCAGAAATGAGAATACTGTTGCGCCACTCCTTGACCCAGACGACCGTTCCCAAGGCTAACTCGATCGCCACGCTGACCCATGTCACCAACTGCATTGCCAGCAGTGAGTCGTAGAGAAACGGCACTGGAAAACGCTCAAAATCCCAGAGCCGGGAGGAGTAGTAGACGGCGTCGCCATAGCTCCAGGCCTCGCCTTGGAGCTTAAAACAGGCCGTGGCCAAGTACATCAAACAGATCTGCAACTGGATCAGTCGCTGCGCCCAAGGCATCTGCGGGGCTGGCGGACCACTCGCCCTGCCCTGCCCAAAGCCTCGCCAGCGGTCGAGTGAAAAAGCATCTCCTGCCCGGGAAAAGATCAGCAAAAAAAGAATGACCCGCAGGGCGGTGTCGCCTGAATTCAGGATCAGTGGATTGCGGTGGTGCAGTGAGACCAGCGTGACAAATGCCACAACGGCCGAAGTGCGCGTGAAAAAACCGAGCATGAGTCCGACAGCGGCAACCAGATGGGTTGCATAGATGAGGTACGCAGTGTTTTCTGAGTCGCCCAGCCAAGAAAAAAGATTGAGCCGGCCAGGCCCCGTAAAGGTTGCGGCCGTGCTGGCTTGCACGATGGCGTGGGAGCCAAACCAATCGGAAAAACAGGGCAGCAGAAATAGCGCGCTGGAAATCAAAACAAAACCAAAGCAGATGCGAAAAACGGCGATCCCTTCAACGGGCTCTTTGCCAAAGAAAAAACGATTCCATAGCGAGCGGATGCCTTGGAGCGTCATAGCACATCCTCAGCAGCCACTTGGTAGGAATAAAATTTATATTTTTGAAATTGTCCGGCCCTTGCCCGGTATCCAGCGGGAACATACCGTCGTTCGGGCGATTCGATCGTGTGCCAGTATCTCCAGAGAGAAACCTTGTGGGGTGGGTTTGCCGGAACGGTATTTGTTTTCCAGGCGACATAGCGGGCTGTGTCGGCCCAAAAAAGCGAGTGCTTGTCGAGCCGGATATTGTCCACCGCCCACTTGCGATACCGTTCATTGAACATTTTATCGACGACTCCCATCTCAGAGAGACGCGGGAACGTCCAGATGCGTGTGCTGCCATCAGAAAATTCGACCTCCGCTTCGAGATAGGCGTTGAGCGTAAAGGGCTCGGGAGCAAACATATCCCACGACTGCCAGAGCCCCATTCGCAGAGCGTAGGGCCGCAGAAACTGTGCAGCCTTTTCTTTCAGCGGAAATGAGCCCGGCATCCCACACACAAGCAGAACGCTCAGGTGAAACATGACAAACAAATTGAGAGCGAGGAGTCGCCAGTCGAAGGTCTCGCCACGATCAAATGGCCGATTGTCAGCAGAGGAGTTAGGGAGAATTTTCATACGAATCGTTTTTGTGGCATCGCAGGGGCGCAGGGGACTTGAGCAGGGCTAAAATCGGGATTGAATCGCGCGGTGTAAAGACGATTTATGAGCCGCTCGCAAAGTGCAGCGAGCCGCAGTCGGTGCTGGACGAGAGGCTGGGCAGTCTGCTGCGAGTGGGTCGTCGCTGCGAGGTCGTCGCCATTCGTGGGGCTGCCCTCAGCAGGCTGGTTTGAGAGCAGAAAAAACGTGGCCTACAAAAGCGATTCAGGCGATTGGGGCAGAGCCGGGCAGGCGGCGATCAGCAGCGCGGAGGAAGCCGTAGTTTTCCAATCGCATTTGATCGACGCGTTCGTCGATGATTTCTGCGGGCACATTGTAGATGCCAAGCACTCTCTCAAAGAGCGAGAGGGCTGTTTCAAACTCGGCAGGGATCACTTCGTCGGCTCCAAGGCTTTTAAGCTCGTCAATCTCGCAGAGGTATTCGGTGCGCACGAAAATCCGCACGCTCGAGGAAAGATCTCTCGCCACTCGCACGGCTCGACGAGTGCTGGCTGGGTCGGAGATAGCGATCACCAGTACTCGAGCATGGGCCAAGCCAGCATGTTCCAGCACAGCCACTCGCGTGCAGTCGCCAAAGCGAATATCGAGGCTGTTTGATCGCATCGATCGCACGGTCTGTGGGTTGAGTTCTAAAATCACATGAGGCACAGCGAATTCCGCCAGTGCGGCTGCGATGTTGCGACCGTTGAGTCCGAATCCGGCAATGATCACATGGTCAGACACCTGCATGGCCGCATCCTCTGGGGGTGGTTCGCGGAGCCATCCAACCAAAAGAGTGTTGCGGCTGAGTTGTTCGAGCCAACCCGGTAGCACTGCCATCACAAGTGGCGTAGCGACCATCGAGAGGACGGCAGCCGCCAGAAATGTCTGGTAGTCAGCGGCATCGAGGAGCCCTGCCTCGGCACCTCGCGAGCCCAAGACAAATGAAAATTCGCCCACCTGTGCAATCGCCGCGCCGGCCAGCAAGCTTGTGCGCAGCGAAAATCCGGCCAGCAGGGCCGGGATGGCTGTGACGCATATTTTGGCAACGATGATAGCTGCCACGGTCGCGGCCACAAGCCAGGCGTGATCGACAAGAAACTGGATGTCGAGCAGCATCCCCACTGAGACAAAAAACAGGCTCGAGAGCGTGTCGCGAAACGGCAGCACTTCGGCAAAAGCCTGATGGCCATATTCGCTTTCGGAGAGGGAAAGTCCCGCCAGAAAAGCCCCGAGTGCCAAGGAGAGCCCCACCCGGGCGGTGATGGCAGCGGTGCCTAAGCAGATCAGCACGATTGTGATCAAAAAGAGTTCGCGGTTGCGCAGTCGGACCACTGCGTGGAGCACTCGCGGCACAAGCGTGCGTCCGGCCAAAAGCACCCCCGCGACGACGCACAGCCCAATGGCAACCGCTGCCAAAGGATGGGCTAAAAGTGGCATGGTTTCACTGGAAACGGCTGCCGTCGATCCAGCTCTAAAAGTCTGCTGCGCCGTGCCAGCGGCATCAGCCAAAAGTGGTACAGCGAGCATGGCCACGACGACCAGTAGATCCTGAAGCAGAAGCACGGCCACGGCGATGCGTCCCTGCGGTGCGGCCGTTTCTCCGCGATCGGCCAGCAGTTTCAGCACGATTGCCGTACTCGACATCGCCACCAGCAGTCCGGCAAAGACTGCTTGCGGAAGCGTGCCGAGATACCACCATGTGGCTGCCGTCACGATGGCCGTGGTGCCGATAATCTGCGGCAGCCCGATCTGCCCCATCAACGGCAGCATCGTCACCAGTCGGGACATTGAAAACTCAAGGCCGACGGTAAACAGAAGCACGACGACGCCAATCTCAGCCAGCACCTTCACGCTTTCGACATCGTCCACGAGCGAAAGGCCATAAGGGCCAACGAGCACCCCAGACACGAGTAGGCCGACAACACTCGGCAGTCGCGCCTGCCCAAAGACAAACACGACGACGGCCGTGACCGCAAAAACAACGAGAAGATCGGAGAGGAACATACTGGAGTGTCATACGATATTTCGCCTGGAAACGGGATCCACGCATGGTGAATTGCCTGGGCCGCGATGGTGGTCGCAGGGACTTTCGCTTTTGATGCAGAGCAACGGAACCAACGGCAGTTTGAGGAGCGGTTGAATTTCTCGATCAGATTCGAGGGGTGGAGAGATGGGGCGAAAAACTTGAATCGCTGCAAAAGTGCTTTATTTGTGCAGTTGTTTCGTCTTGGGGTGCAGCCACTCTTGTGCTACTGTCCAGGTACGGCAGGTTCCCACTCCCGATGAGGCTTTCGATCCACTCATGACGACAACCCACCTGTTGGCATGGTGCGGAATCGGTTTGCTCGCTAGCGCCGCAACCGCGATCGCGATCCGTGCTGATGATTCAGACCGCGTACTGCGTGTTGAGAGCGAAATATTTGCCAATGACGATAAGGCCCCATTGGCTCGCACACTGACACTCTTTCGCAATGGCATCGCGTGGGATTTTATCGACTTGCCAGTGGACCAAAATGCAGACGCGACAACCACTCAAGCGGGCGACGATGCGGATCGCGAAGATGGGTCCGCGGATGCAGCAGGGAATGCGAGTGAGGCTTCAAAAGCCGGCTGCGGGGAAATCGTGCTGCATGATCCAGCGAGAGAACGCGCTGTCTTGATCGATCCGTCGCACAATCTGAAGACACAGATCGACACGCTCCGCCTCGAAAGGCTGAGCGTATCACTGACCAATTGGGCTCGCACCTCCGATGATCGGCTTGTACGCTGGGCCGGCGGCCCTGACTTCGGCGACGGATTTAAGGAGCGCACCGCAGGCCTCGAACTCATCGGTCCGCGGGTGCGTTATGACATCCACTTCAATCCAGCGCCGTTTCCAGAGGCAGCCGGAATGTATCGGCGGTTTGCCGACACCGCGATCCTGCTCAAGGCACTGGTGCATCCAGGGGGCGTTCCGCCATTGCCGCGATTGGCGATCAACCAACGAGTCGCCGCCGCCGGTGGAATTCCCAGCGTCGTCACACGCCAGCTCGATGTAAAAATATCGATTCTGCCGGGTCGTTGCGATACGCTACGATCTGTCCACAAGGTGCACCCGCGATTGTTGGCTGGTGATTTGCAGCGAATCCAACAGGCGGAGATGCGGGTGGCGGTCGCTGAGAGCGTTGATCTGGCCGTCTACGTCAAGCAGTCGGTTCGCGCAGCATCGCGAGAAGAATCAGCGGCCAAGCCATCTTTTCAGCCTGCATCGAGTCGTTCAGCGACGGCCAAAAAAGAGTCGGTTGTCGATGAAACAACACTTACCCGGACCGATGCGCCCGATTCGTGAGTTTTGCTGGTCCGGCAGGCGCGACCGTGCACGCTATGCGTTTTCGGTATGGCAGGTAGTTTCCGCACAAAGCCTGCATTTGGCCCTCTGGGGCATGGGGCCAAGAAAGTCTGCCCAACCAGACGATATTTCCTCTAGCTCACATCTTTCCTAAATAGGAAGGTGCCGGCAAAACTCGTTTGCGGAAAATCAGCCGCAGTTCGAGGAGTTGACATTTGTACATGCTTTGGCTTCTATTCATCCCGACCCAATTATCTCGTACGGAGGCTTCCCATGCTGGTTCTTTCCCGCAAACAAAACGAACGGATTCGCGTTGGTGATTCAGTGGTTGTAACGGTGGTGCGTGTGAGTGGCGATAAGGTGCGCATTGGCATAGAGGCTCCAGCGCATGTCCGCGTGTTGCGGGATGAGTTGGAAGATGAGAGTCTCGGAGAAGTGGTCCTGCAAGGATCGTTTGAATTGCCGATTCCAAAACGTCTGGGATGCGTCGGCTAACGAGGGTGCCTGCCGGCTCAAAATGGAAGGGAACGACCCGGCCCAGTGACCTCGCTCAAAAAAAACGGGTTTGCGGAATCGGTAGGCACAGTTGCACAATACTCCGATGCAATCAACAGGCTGGCGTGTCCGCAGAATCCTCCTCGGCTGTTTGGCCGCCGTTCTAGCCTGCGTGGTCGGAGTCGCTTTGCTGCTTGCGTATGAACCGGCATTTTATCGACAGCATGCATTGTTCGCAATCGGTACAGATGCTAATCCGATGCCGCTTGACCCGAGGCTTGGCGGGGAGTTGGATACGACTGGCCAAGGGCTGATTGAGGAGCAGGCGGCTCGTCGATTGGTCACAAAAGCTTCTGCGATGCACGCCTCGCTCGGAAAAATCGGTCCTTGGGAACTGGCGGTCAGCGACACAGAAATCAACGCCTGGCTGGCGATCGATCTGCCGCGCAACCACAGTCGCCTGCTGCCACGAGGGATTCGCAGCCCGTGCCTTGAGTTTCGGCCCAAGCATGTTTTGCTGGGCGCACGAGTCGGCACCGGAGCGGTGTCGGCAGTGGCATGGCTCGATATGGAAGTGCAACTGCGAGACATCAATCAGATTGGAATGGTTCTCACACAGGCGTACCTCGGCACCATCCCGCTTCCGCGCAATGCGATCCTGCGCGAAATAGCCCGGCGGATCAGCGCCATAGGCATGGTCACTGACTTGCGGCGTTTGGATGGCCGCTTGGTGCTGATCGTCTACATTCCGTCAACGCATGATGTGGGAGCCATGAGCCGTTGGCTGGAGTCGTTTTCAATTGGGGACGGCGAGGCAATTTCCGCAGGCTCAAGCCGTCGAGCAGCCATGGCCCCACCGTGATTCTAACCCACCATCGATATCTATGCAGCGAATCCAAGAACTGAAAGAAATAAAAGAAACCATGGCAACACTGACATTTCTCGGAGCGGCGGGTATGGTGTCGGGATCACGGCATCTGATCGAAGTTGACGGCACTCGCGTGCTGGTCGATTGTGGTCTTTTTCAGGGCGAAAAGCAGGTTCGCAAGCGTAACTGGCAACGCTTTGCCGTAGCCGCCAACACGATCCACGCAGTGGTGCTGACACACGGCCACATCGATCATTCTGGCTGGTTGCCAAGGCTGGTGCGGGAGGGTTTTACCGGGCCGATTTACACCTCGCCGGCTACATCCGATCTGTTGGGTCTGCTGCTTTACGATTCGGCAAAATGCCAAGAGGAAGATGCTCGCTATGCTAATCGCAAGGGTTATTCAAAACATCATCCTGCGCTGGCTATCTATGACCAGCACGATGTCGATCAAACACTGCGGTTGGTACGGGCTGTGCCTCGCGAGGAGTGGTTTCAGCCGGGGGTTGGCCTGCGCTGCCGGTTTCACGAAGCCGGCCACATGCTCGGCAGTTCATTTGTCGAGATGGAGGTGGCCGCTCAAGGCCGAACGACTCGACTTGTTTTTTCGGGCGACATTGGCCGCTACGACGCGCCGCTTTACAACGATCCACTCGCGCCGCCAGCCTGCGATTATCTGGTCTGTGAGAGCACCTACGGCGATCGCAATCATCCGCAGAGCCGCCCACTCGATGAACTGGAAGCGGCGGTTCGTGAATCGGTGGCCCGAGGGGGAATGATGCTGGTGGCCTCATTTGCGATTGGACGCTGCCAGCAACTCATCTACTTGCTGCGTACGCTGATGGCAGCCGGACGGATTCCAGAACTACCGGTCTGGGTCGATTCCCCTATGGCAGTCGCTGCCACGGAGGTGTTTGATAAGCATGCGGCCGAACATGATTTTGCCGAAGCAAAAATGGCTGGAGTGGCTGAAGCACTGAGAGCACCTTGGGTTCGCATGGCGAAAACGGCCGATGAGTCCAAGGCAATTAACACCCATCAAGGGCCGGGGATTGTCATTGCCTCCAGCGGCATGATGAACGGTGGGCGGATTCTTCACCATTTAGTCCAGCGGCTTCCCGACTCACGAACGACGGTTTTAGTGGCTGGATTTCAGGCCATTGGCACGCGTGGCCGGAGCCTGATTGACGGGGCGAAGTTTCTGCGCATCCATGGCCGGGACATACCTGTCAAAGCTGTTGTACGGCGGATTGACGCTCTCTCGGGGCACGCCGATCGAGAGGAGATTGGCCGCTGGCTGGCAGGAATGCCAGCCCCCAAGCGGACATTTCTTGTACACGGCGAACCCCCTGCCGCCCGCGGCATGGCCGATTTTCTCCGCGAAACACGCGGCTGGGATGTCCACTGCGCAGCGATCGGCGAGTCATTCAATATTGATGGGTAGTGCCTCCTCAGCAGATTCTGGGGGTCAAAAAAGGCCGTGGTCGCCAGTTCGTGGAGCGAACGTGAGTCACCGGCCATGCCTGTTTGACATGACGTGATCGGCGCGTCGGCTACGGCGTCCCTCTGCGGCCTCGGGGCGGGTACATTCATGCGGCGGCTTTGGACAGCCTGGAAGCATCCCCTCGCGTTCTTCGTGAAAAGCCCGTAGCGCCAGCGAGGGAGAGTTGGCGGGCCGCATTCTTAAAAGCCACGGCCATAAGCCGGGGAGACGCAGCGTTATCCGATCAGAGCAGTTCGCTGGCGAGGTCGGCGAGGGCTGATCGTTCGCCTTTTTCCAGTGTGATGTGAGCGTAGATCGGCTGTCCCATCATGCGGTGGATCAGGTAGCTGAGCCCATTGGAGAGGGCGTCGAGGTAAGGCTGATCAATCTGGCAAACGTCGCCAGTGAAGACAATCTTCGTGCCTTCTCCGGCGCGGGTGATGATCGTCTTGACTTCGTGTGGCGTGAGATTTTGCGCCTCATCGACAATAAAAAAGATGCGTTGCAGGCTGCGGCCGCGGATGTAGGCCAGCGGCGTCACCATCAACTTCTCAGATTCGCGCATTTCGTTGATGCGTTGCGCGGCTTGGGTGGCCTCCCCAAATTGATGTCGGATCACCGTGAGGTTGTCGTAGAGCGGCTGCATGTAGGGATCGAGTTTTTCAGAGACATCACCCGGTAAAAAGCCGAGGTCTCGGTTGGAAAGTGGCACGACTGGCCGGGCCAGCAGGATCTGTCGATATTTTTGCCGGCATTCAAGCGCTGCCGCCAGGGCCAGCAGCGTTTTTCCTGTTCCGGCGGTCCCGGCCAGTGTGACGAGTTTTATGTCGTCGTTCATCAGGGCCTTGAGCGCAAACGATTGCTCAGCGTTGCGAGGTGAAATGCCGTAGCAGGTAGTTTTCTCAACACGCACAAATGTCTGTTCGGCAGCAGAATAGGTGGCCAGTGCCGATTTGCTGCCGTTGCGTAGGATAAAATTCTCATTGGCGATGGGATGTTGTACGCAGGGTAATTCGTTGGCAGGCTGGCTGCCGCCGTTGGCGTAAAAGCGATCAATGACCTGCGACTCGATGCCCTCAATCACCCGTTTGCCTGTGTAGAGTTTGTCGAAGCTCTCAACTTTATCGGAGGTGTAGTCTTGGGCGCGGAGGCCGAGTGACTTCGCCTTCATTCGGAGGTTCGTGTCTTTCGAGACAAGAATCACCTGCCGCGGCGCCACCTGCTCCCGAATGGCGAGGGTGGTGTTGAGAATCCGATGGTCTGGTGTGTCTTGCAGAAAGGCTTCGTGCAGGAGGCTGTTGCGGCCGCTGCCCAGAATGATACGGATCGAGCCAAGGCCTGGGCCCAGCGGACTGCCGGCGGTGGAAAGGACATCGCCTGTCAGAGCGTCGACGCGGCGGAGAAATTCCCGGGCCTGAAAGTTGATGTCTTCGTTACCCCGCTTAAACTGATCGAGTTCCTCAAGCACGGTGATCGGAATGGCGACATCGTTTTCCTCAAAGTTGTGAATGCAACCGCAATCGTGAAGGATAACGTTGGTGTCGAGAACGAAAAGCTTCGGGTTGGCATCCAGCATGAGAACTCCGTGCAGAGGGTTTCATCCGGGCTATGGCTGCTGCGGCGAGCGGGCCAGAGTTTATCGATGGTAGCGTTTTCAAGGCTAAAAATGGGATCCCAAAATTTCCGTTGCCTAAGCGGATTTTGTGATGCAAGCTTGAACGGTCGGCCTCAATCAATCGTGACCATGGCAGGGTCGTAGCGCAATCCTCATAAACGGTACCGTCGTCGGTGGAAAAGAGTATGGCAAAAAAACACCAGCCGATTGCCGCTGCCCCTGACAGCCCGGCAACCCCGAAGCTCAAAGCCTGCAGCATTCTGCCCGACACCGTGCTTGGCGATGATGTGGCTCTCGTCGCGGTCAATGTGGAGGCAATCCTCAACTCCCCAAGCTACAGCCTTGCTCAGGAAGATTACGCCCTGCTGCAAAAAACTGAGATGCGCGGCGTGCGAATGCTGCTGGAACTCGGCAAGCCGGAGTTGGCCTTTCAGCAAGAAGCCATCACATCCACAGTGATCGTCTTTGGCGGCACTCAGATTGTCGAACACACTGCGGCCCAGCGGCGACTCTCAGACGCCCGCCGCGCCGCAGACGCTGCTCCCGATTGCCTGCGTCTTAAGCGGGAAGTCGCCCGCAGCCAACGATTGCTGGCTGCCAGCCATTATTACGATGCCGCTAGGGATTTTACTCGGATTGTTTCAATCGACAACCAGTGCGAAGACAAGCGATCGTACGTCGTTATCACCGGTGGCGGTCCGGGGATTATGGAGGCCGCTAACCGCGGTGCCTTTGATGTGGGCTGCAAGTCGATCGGCCTGAACATCAAGCTGCCTGGCGAACAGCAGCCCAATCCATTCATCACGCCAGAGCTCTGCTTTCAGTTTAAATATTTTGCACTGCGGAAGTTTCACTTTATTCTGCGAGCAGCGGCGGTCGTGCTTTTTCCCGGCGGCTTTGGCACGCTGGATGAGATGTTTGAAACGCTCACGCTTCGCCAGACCCACCGCATGCAGCCCGTGCCGATCATTCTCTTCGGTCGAGAGTATTGGTCGAAGGTCATCGATTTTCAATATCTGGCTGACGAGGGTGTCGTGGCGGATGAACACCTCGATCTGTTCAAGTATGCCGAAACTCCGCAGGAGGCCTGGCAGCAGATCCTCGATTTTCATGAGGGCTTGCAGCAGAGCGGTTCGTCCAGATCGACCTGAAAGCTGCGGGCTGTAAGAGTGGCATCGCAAGGATCAAGCGCAAAGCCAGAGGCAACTCAGACCATGGAGCGTGAGAAATCGAAGCAGTCGCCAACAGGGCGTGTGGCGCTAGTGACAGGTGGCGCCAGACGGATTGGTGCCGCGGTGGTGCGGGCCTTGGCCGATCGGGGATATTCCGTGGCGATCCATGCCAATCGTTCGCTGAATGAGGCCAGGGAAATGGCTGGGCTCTTGGAGCTGGAAGGGCTGCCAAGTTTGGCGGTCACAGCCAACATGCGAGAGGAAGGGCCCGTGCGGGCCATGGTGCACCGCGTTGCTGATCACTTCGGACGCATTGATGCCCTTGTGACCTGCGCCAGTATTTGGAATCCGACGGCCCTCGAAGATGTGACCGCCGACGATCTGCGGGCGCACTACGACATCAATTGCGTGGGCACGTTTGTCACGGCGCAAGAAGCCGGGGCTGTGATGGTGCAGCAGGCCAGCGGCGGCGCGATTGTGACGCTCGGCGACTGGGCGATTACCCGTCCGTATCTCGACTACGCCGCCTATTTTCCCAGTAAGGGTGCGATTCCATCGATGACGCGATCTCTTGCCGTGGAGTTTGCAGCCCGCAATCCGCAGGTGCGAGTCAACTGCGTGATGCCAGGGCCTGTTTTGCTGCCGGCAGATCTCTCTGCTGAGGAACGCGATCATGTCATTGCAGGCACACTCGTAAAACGCGAGGGCAGTCCAGAGCATGTGGCCCACGCCGTGCTTTTTTTGCTTGAAAACGACTTCGTCACAGGCGTCTGCCTGCCTGTTGACGGTGGCCGCACAATCGCCTCCTAGCGAGGTACGAGGCAGGCTCGACTCGGGGAATATGAAAACGCGTTTATGGCAGTCGGATTGTGAATGTGCTGCCGATCCCTGGTTGGCTTTCAACTGTAACGCTCCCGCCGTGGGCCTGTACAATGTGCTTGACGATTGAAAGGCCCAGTCCTGTGCCGCCGAGCTTGCGACTCCGCGCCCGATCAACGCGGTAAAATCTCTCAAACAGCCGAGGCAGATGCTCTGCTTCAATGCCGCAACCCTCGTCGCGCACACGGATCAGAACGCCGCTGGCGTGAGCCATCGCCTCCATCCCAGTCGGGCAGGCTTCGCGAACGACCGACAGCCAGATCGTTTTATCTGGATCGCTGTATTTGATGGCGTTGTCCACAAGATTGATAATCGCCTGCTCAAAAAGCGGGGCATTGATCTCGGCCTCCAGTGATGCCTCACAGGCTACATCCAATCGGATTGATCGATCGGATGCCCGGGGTAGACAGTCGGTTGTGACGGCCAAGATCACGGCTGCCAGCGGGGTGGATTCCAAGGGCAGATTTCCCGACCCCTCGCTCTGTTCGATCCTGGAAAGCGAGAGCAGGTCCTCGATGATCGATTCCAGTCGATCGGCTTGCTTGGCAACAATTTCTAGAAAGCGACGGTTGTCTGCCGGGTCATCTGCGGCTCCGTCGAGCAGCGTCTCGACAAAGCCTTTGATCGATGCGACCGGGGTTTTCAGTTCGTGTGACACGTTGGCAACGAAGTCGCGGCGGACATTTTCCAAGTGTTGAATGTCGGTCACATCATTGAGCACGATCACGGCGCCGCCATCACCAGAAATATCTCGCAGGGCCGTTCCCCGCACGCGGATCGTCCGATCCCTGAGGCCCCGCAAGAGAATGTCGTCTTCGACTGGCTCGCGGCAGTCGATCGCGCGGAGCGCAAATCGGCGCAGGTCGGGGTTGCGAACCACTTCTTGGAGCGGCTTACGGATGACGATCTCCGGATCCAGATCGAGCAGGTCGGCGGCCGCCAGATTGATACTCACGATTCGCTGCCGGGCATCGATTGCCAGCACCCCTTCAATCATGCTGCCCAGCACGGCCTCCTGCTGCGTGCCCTGCCGACCAATCGTCAGACCACGCTCAACGAGTTGTTCACGCAGGCCTCTGAGGGCTTCGGCCAGATCAGAAAGCTCTGCCAGTTCGGGGGCCGGGAGTGGCGTTTCAAAAGCACCCGTGGCTAGTTTTGCCGCCGCATGGGCCAGTTCTCGCACCGGCCGTGCTGTTCGCTTGGCCAGTCCGTAACCACAGGCCATGGCCGCTAGCAACAAAACGACGGAGCCCATCAGCATATCTTTTTGCAAGCGAAAGAGTTCGCTGTCCGATTCAGTTGTGTCGGCCAAAACCCGCACGATTGCCAGCGGTTGGCTGGCTGGCCCAAGCGGCACGGCCAGGGCGAGAATCCGTTTTCCGCTGTTCAGATCGTAGCGGCTGGTGTGGGCGATCCTGCCGGCGCGGGCGGCTGCCAGAATCACATCGCCGTCAGTTGGCCACCGCGGGGACGTGCTGCCTGAAAGCGTATCGATGGCTGATGGGGAGATGCTTTCGAGCAGATGTTCTTGCGCATCAAATAAGTCAATGCCGACGCGAGCCGAGCGGGCAACTTCACCCGCCGCGAGAGCAAAAGCCTGGCGATCAATCGTGCCTCCGTCGGTGAGAACGGCATCGGCCAATCCTCTGGCCGCGTCGGCCATGCGTCGCAGTTGGGAGCTATCGGCCAAGCGGGCGAGTTCTACAGACGCCAACCAAAAAGAGGCGACGAACACCACCGCAAGAAGCGCACACCAACCGGCAAACAGGTGCCAAATAAATCGAGTTCGAGGCATGGGCGATTTCGAGTGACGAGATAGAATATCACGCTCGGAATCGGTATCCCACGCCTCGGACGGTTTCAATGTAGGAACCGAAATCGCCGAGTTTCTTCCGCAGGCCGGCGACTTGGACATCTACCGAGCGTTCCGTAACAGGATAGTCTTCTCCCTTCACGGCGTCGACAATCTGCATCCTGGTATAGGCCCAACCGGGCCGTTTGGCGAGGAATTGCAGCAAAGCAAACTCTGTGTAGGTGAGTTCGAGAGGTTTGCCAGCCAGAGTCACCTCGTGCCGACCGGGATGCATCGACAACTCCCGAACATCAACGGTCGTCTCCACACAGGACAATCTCTCGGCTTCTTTGCGACGCAAGAGTGCCTTGACTCGGGCAGAAAGCACCCGAGGGCTGAACGGCTTGGAGATGTAGTCGTCTGCCCCCTTTTCGAGGCCCGCGATCATGTCACTCTCCTCGCCCTTGGCCGTCAGCATGATGATAGGGATGTCACGAGTTTTGGAGTCGCCCTTGAGTCGTCGGCAGACTTCAAGGCCATCGACTGCCGGCAACATCAAGTCGAGCACGATCAGATCAGGGGGCGTTTTGCGAGCCGCCTTCAAGGCGTCTTCTCCGCTGGCAACGCAACTGACGCAGTAGCCTTCTTTCGTGAGATTGTATCGCACCAGTTCCAGCAAATCTTCTTCGTCGTCGACAACCAGAATCTGGTGACCGGAGATCGGCACTGGGATCGACGGAAGTTTTGCAGGCTGTTGCTTCACGGAGGCACTAAAAAAAGATGAGGCAGGAGAGAGTGGCGAGAGAGTTGTTAAAGCCATCGTATGCAAGCGAGAGTCGCTCTCCAAATGGTGCGTGAGTCGGGCAAATGGCGGTCCAAACAGAGGCAAAAGGACGATCCAAACACTGGCCAAAGTCTACGCTTTAGATGGCAGTCTCGCATCTGCTTCAAGCGTTAGAATTCCGTGAGCAGGGCCATTTTGGCTCGAGGCTCTTTTTGCCGCAGGGGTGCAAAAGCAGCTCAGGAAAGCAGCAATTCGACATCTTCGGCCGTCAGGCTGGCGATCATCGTTTCGTCGGCCCGCACGATCGACTCGGCTAACTCTCGCTTGCGGTCTTGAAGGGCAAGGATTTTTTCCTCGACCGTGTCGCGGGCGATGAGTCGATAGGCGAAGACGCGGCGCGTCTGGCCGATGCGGTGGGCGCGATCGACGGCCTGCGCTTCAACGGCAGGATTCCACCACGGATCGAGGATGTAGATATAGTCGGCTGCAGTCAGATTGAGCCCCTGGCCGCCCGCCTTCAAACTCACAAGAAAGAGCTTGCACTCTGGATCCTCTTGGAAGTGCGTGACGCGAGCCTGGCGGTCGGTGGTTTTGCCATCGAGGTATTCGTAGGGCATTCCGCGGGCCTCCAGATGCCTGCGAAGAATCGCTAGAAAGCTCGTGAACTGACTGAAGACCAGCACTTTGTGGCCTTCATCAATCACCTCGCCAAGCTGTTCCAGCAGCGTTTCGAGTTTGGCACCCATTTCGTCAATTCGAGACGGATCGACCAAGCCCGGATGGCAGGCCGTTTGCCGCAGCCGCAGGAGTGCTTCCAGCACAGCGATCCGTGAGCGACCGACTCCCATCCGGCCAATTCGTCCGGAAAGCTCCTGTCGGTAGTGCTCCCGCAATTCATCGTAGGCTTTGCGCTGCGACTCACCCATCTCGCAGAAGATCGTCTGCTCTGTCTTCTCAGGCAGATCCGAAAGCACCTGCGCCTTGGTGCGTCGCAGCAGATAGGGCCGCACAGCTCGAGCCACCACATCGGATGAACTGCGTCCACCCACGAGAAACTTTTTAAGCCGCGAGGCACTTCCCAGTTGGCCCGGATTCAAGAACTCGAAGATGCTCCACAATTCACCAATATGATTCTCGACGGGCGTTCCCGTCATGGCCAGCCGATGGCGGGCACGCAGCAAGCGGCAGGCCTTGGCTGCTTGGCTGCTGGCATTTTTAATCGACTGTGCTTCGTCAAGAATGACGTAATCAAACTCAATTTCACGATGCCGTAAAATATCGCGACGCAGGGTTCCGTAGGTGGTGAGGACAAGATCCGAGTCGGCTAGCGACTGCGATTCACCTGCGCGGAGATTGCCCGTGTGGTTGAGAACGCGCAAGCCTGGCGCAAACTTTTTCGCCTCCTCCGTCCAGTTGAAGATCAAGCTCTTGGGCACGACAACCAGCGTTGGCCGATGGAGCACGCCGCCATCGCGCATGGCTGACGCCCGCCGCACGAGCATTGCCAAAACCTGAATCGTTTTGCCCAGACCCATGTCGTCGGCCAAGCATCCGCCGAGGCCCATCCGCTCGAGGAATCCCAGCCAGCCCAGCCCTTCTCGCTGGTAGTGCCTGAGCGTGCCGATAAATCCATCTGGCTCATCTTCGGCCTCAGGCCGCTCGCCACGGGCTAACTCCTCCCGAATCTTCTCAAAAGCTTCATCGACATGTGACTGCGGTTGGCCAGCTAAAAGTGCGTCGAGCAGCGCCACCTGAATGCGGCCGTATCGTAGGCGACCATCGTGCTTTTGGGCGAGCGCCAAGAGCGGCTCAAACTGTGCCGCCAATGTTTCCGGCAGGATACCCAGCGAGCCGTCGGAAAGCTCAACCGACCGCTCGCCGCGCGCAAGCGCCTCGAGCAACGCCGGCATCTCCGCCGACACTCCACCGAAGTCGACCGAGCCAGAGAGTTCAAACCAGTCGATGCCGCTGGTGACGTTCCAAGCCACGCTGCCGGCTGGACGGTAGCGACGCCCTGCCACTTCCACCGCCCAGCCCGAGGCTGCTAACTGCGAAACTGAAGCATCCAGACGAGCCCGTGGGATTTCCACATGGTGAGTGGCGGGTTCTTCGCCGAGTTCACTGCTGCGAGGAACCACTGCGCCGTAGCGAGGCAGTATCGAGAGCGCCTCGCGCTCAGCCGCGCGATCGCGCCGCACAAAAATGCGGCGAGTTGCATCGGCGGCACCACCGGCAGGATCGTCGGCAGCGATCTGGATGCCGCCATAGTCAAACCAAATGTGGCCCGCCAATTGCACGCGCGACACAGACTTTCGCCTTGTACTGCGTCGCGGCCGCGCATCGCCAAACGCATCAGGATCATCAGGATCGATCATTCCAGCAGGGGCCTCGTTGTCGATTCCATCGCTGGAAACGGCTGGAGAATCGTCGAGCACCAGTATGGGCCGAGGTGCTCCAGATTCGACTCGCCAGCCAGTCCAGCCTGGCAGTTCCAGTCGCGGCACATCGGCCAGCGAGGCCAATCGCTCGATGAGGCCGTCGGTCTGGGAACCCGAAAGCTCGATTGGGCCACGCCGTTCAAACTGTTCGATCCAGCCTGTGGCACTTGCGAGGCGGTTGGATTCTGGCACGGCCAAGCGGGCGATTCGGTCAGCAAAGACAACGAGCCCCGATCGCAAAATAGCGCGGGGTTCTCGCAGGTCTTTCCGCTGACTGCCCCGCACAAGCATGCCTCGCAGCGTGGCCTTGCCCGGCCGCGGCAGGGCCTGCCCCTCGGTCATGTCTTTGACTGTCTCTGCGCGGACGCTGGTGTCATCATCTGGCTCTAAGACAAAAGCAAACTCCCAGGGACGGCCACTATCCCATGTCAACGGGAGAACTGTTTCCGGCGCGCGTCTGGGCTCTGGCTGCACGACCAAACGACCGGTCTCGCAGAGCGTCGCGAGATGCGCCGGGGCTGACTGCGGGTGGATCGTGATTCGAGCGATCGTGCGGCGTTCTACCGATTCAGCCGTGGCGGTTTCGCCGACAAGCTGTGAAAAAAGCGCACGCTCCTGCGCATCGAGTTGTTCGTATTCCACATCGGTTGGTCCAAACACCACTGGCCGCGGTTTGCCAGTCGTATTTCCAGCCACATCGAGTTGCATCCGACAGGGAATCAAGACTGCCGCATGCGCATCAGACGAGGCTGTCACATCGAGCACAAAGACGAGCATGCCGAGGGAGCGACGGCCATCGGCAATCGCCAGCGTGCTGGTGCGCACGGTGGGCTCGACGAGCCGCCGCCGTTCTTCCAGATCGGCTGCCCAGACGGGTAACCGAGACGAACTGCGTTTGGCGACAGCACTATGCGATTGCCGTCCGCGCGAGTTAACGCTCCGCGAGGCGACTGTCAGTTGGGCGGCGATCGACTGGGCTCCCCGCACAGCAGAAGCAGCATCAGCATCGTTGGAACTCTGCTCGCTGTCTTCGTCTTGAACAGCGTCATCGTCAGAGCCTATTGGGGTGGTGTCCTCGCTTGCGTCGCCGTCCTCATCAGGGTCCGCTGCGATCATCGTGAGCACAACGGGAGTGTGGTCGTGGAGTCCGGAAAAAATTTCTCGACGATCGACTTCCAGTATCACCGCTGCCAACAGGGCGCAGGGCTTGCCTGTGCGGCCTAAGCGGCTGGAGGAGCGGCTTTCGAGCGTCATGCCGCCGCGACGACCGGCCGTGAGTTCCAGCAACACTTCCTGCGGACCATTGTCGTCGTTCAGGATGGCAAGAACCTGCCCGACACGAGGGCAGGAAATCTTCACCGAGTCGATCAAGCGAGCTTTTTTGATATCGGAGCGATCAAACAGGTGGAATAGTCGCTTTTCAAGACTCGTCATGCTGCAAATATCCACGGGGTGAGTTTGGAGTGGCGCCTAAAAAATGCCATCAGCGGGTGTTGGCGCGCAACACGCTGTTGTACACCGCGGGGGGCTCTTGCGTGAGGGGCTCGCTTGAAACGCGTTCTGGAAACCAATACCAGACGTTTTTTGCGTCCCGAAGCTTCGGCGTTTTCTGTTGGCCACGCCGTCGGCAGACCCCCTTCCAGGCAGGTCCTACTGGCCCTTGACGGTGGCAATCAATTCCAGCACGTTCTCCACTGGTGTCTGCGGCAGCACGCCGTGGCCGAGATTGAAGATATGGCCAGGACGACCGGCAGCCTGCGCCAGCACTTCCTGCGTGCGTTGGCGGACAGTGTCGCGATCGGTGAGCAATATTGCCGGATCAAGGTTGCCTTGCACGGCCAGGTCGTAACCGACGGCCTGCCATGCGTCGCCCAAATCGATGCGCCAATCAACGCCGATTACCGAACCGCCCGCTTCTCTCAACAGCGGCAAGAGCGTGGGATTTCCAGTGGCAAAGTGGATCGTGGGCGCCAATCTGGCGGCCTCCGCCAAGGCCGTGCGACTGTGCGGCAAAACATAGCGACGGTAATCAGCCGGCGAGAGACACCCCACCCAACTGTCGAAGAGCTGCACAATCTGCGCCCCGGAATCAATCTGTGCGACAAGATAGCGGCTGACGGCACGGGCCAGCCGATCCATCAAGTCGTGCCAGGCCGATTCATGGCTATACATCAGCGACTTTGTGTGCAGCCACGCGCGGCTTGTGCCCCCTTCGATGCAGTAACTGGCCAGCGTGAACGGAGCCCCGGCAAAGCCGATCAAGGGGATTGAGTCAGGGAGTCCGGCCCGCGTGGTGCGCACGCAATCCATGACAAATCCGAGGGAATCAAGGTCGTTGAGTTCGCGCAGGCGGTTGACGTCCGCTGCCTGACGGAGTGGGTTGTGGATGACAGGCCCTTCGCCGGCTGTGAACTCCAAATCCATTCCCATGGGCTCAAGAATCGGCAGCAGGTCGCTGAAAATGATCGCCGCATCGACGCCCAGCCGACTGACTGTCGCGATCATTACTTCTGCCGAGAGACGCGGATTTTTGCAGAGTTCCATGAAGGCGACCTTCTCCCGCACGCTGCGGTATTCCGGTAGGTAGCGGCCAGCCTGTCGCATCAGCCAGACGGGCGTGCGCTCCACTGGTTCTCGTCGGCAGGCTCGCATCAAAAGCGATTGGCTGTAGCGATCGGCCGCTGGAGCGGTCGCAGGAATATTTTCGAGTGGCGTAGGGCTGTTCATCGAGGCAAGTATAACGCGACCCTCGAAGGCTGCGAGCAGGCGTCGCTGCGTTGGCTCTACAGCGGCAGTGCCAGAGAATCAGAATCGTCTTCCTCGCTCGCTTCGAGTACCGGATCGTAGGTGCGAGTCGCCAAGCTCCTCAACGCTGTCTCCTCGGGAGATCGAAGCGCTGGGATTGCTGTGCGAGGGATTCACGAACCATGAGATTGGTCGTTTGCTTGGGATATCGACGCGCACCGTCAAGGCCCATGGAGCGGCAGTGATTGAAAAGCTGCACGTCTGCGACCGCACGCAGGCTGTTTCCCGGGCGTTTGATCTCGGACTTTTGCATCCGGTACCTGTCCGCTCCCTCGGCCCACGCCCATTGACGAGCAGGACTCTGAATTCCGGCCGTAGCGAGAATACGGATTGAAGGGTTTCGCTCTGCCGCTCGTTGAACGCGGCTGTGCCGTCTTTGTGGAACCGATCACCAAAAATCTCTGAGGCCGCTCCGCACGACGCACAATCGTGAGGTACGGTTTCATAGCGTTGTCACGGATGACGCATCAGATCGTTGGGTCGGCTCACGACCAGAAAGTGTTTGGAGAATCGAACATGTCGCGTACCGTGTGTCTGGCAATTATTCTGGGCAGCTTCGTGGCAGCCCCGGGATGCAGTAGTTGTTTTGGCGGCGCCAGCAGTTGCCGTCGGCCGTCGTTTATGGAATTTCGCTCGCCCTGCTCGTCTGGCGCCCCGGCGGCTCCCTGCGGTGCTCCGATGGCGCCGGCCTGCGGTGCTCCGGCCTGCGGTGCTCCGGCCTGCGGTGCTCCGGCCTGCGGACCATCCGTCTCGCCGTGCTGTGAAGAAGGCGGTGCTATTTTATCGTCGCCAGGATCAGCCCCCATGGTTGTCAGTGAGAACGGAACTTTTAGCTGATGCATAGCGGCTGATCGTCGGCTTGCCTCTTCGGTGATGTGCCGCTCTTGCCGGCCACGCGTCGGGGATGCAGCACGTTGTGTGTCTGCTCCCGATTCGAGCGGCTCGTCACCGAGGGGGCAGGCGGTGCCTTTTGGCCTCTCCTATGCGACGATTTATTTTGCGTATACTGCCGGCTTTTCCCCCCTGCCGGAGCCGCCATGTTTGAATCGTTGACAGCCTCTCTCTCCTCGGCCCTGGGCGCTCTGCGAGGCCGCGGCAGGCTGACCGAATCGAATATGCGTGAGGGGCTTGAAGGGGTGCGCACAGCCCTGCTTGAGGCCGACGTCGCGTATGACGTTGCCAATCAGTTTCTCGACCGGGTCGTAACCGATGCCGTCGGAGCAAAGGTGCTGGATTCGCTCGATCCCGCCCAGCAACTCGTGGGGATCGTGCACAAAGAACTTGTCAGCTTGATGGGGCCAGTCGATCACTCGCTCCACTTAGAAACCGGCAAGACAACGATTCTTATGCTCTGCGGCTTGCAGGGCTCAGGCAAAACAACCTCGTGCGCAAAGCTCGCACTCAAAATAAAGGAACAGGGCCGCAGCGTGCTCTTGGTGGCGGCCGACCTGCAGCGTCCTGCCGCTATCGAGCAACTCGTGGTCTTGGGCAGGCAGCTTGGGGTGCCTGTGCACACTCCAGATTCCTGCGTTCCTGGTGGCGGCGCGACCGTCGCAGCGACAGACCCAGTTGCCGTCTGCAGTGCCGGCGTTGCTCGGGCCAAGAAAGAGGGCATATCGGTTGTCATTCTGGATACGGCTGGCCGGCTCTCGATCGACGAAGCGCTGATGCAGGAACTGTCACGGATCGACCGCACGGTGGGACCCGATCAGGTCTATCTGGTCGTCGATGCGATGACCGGCCAAGACGCTGTAAAAAGTGCAAAGGCATTTAATGACGCCCTTGAACTCAACGGCGTGATCATGACGAAACTTGACGGCGATGCCCGTGGCGGCGCGGCCATTTCGGTCAAGAGTGTGACGGGAGTGCCGATCAAGTTTATTGGCACCGGCGAACAGATAGAGGCCCTCGAAGATTTTCATCCTGATCGCATGGCTGGGCGGATTCTGGGCATGGGCGATGTGCTCACGCTTGTCGAAGATGCACAGCGGAAGTTCAATCAAGAGGAGATGAAGGAGCAGGAAGAACGCCTCCGTGCCGGCGAATTCACGCTCGAAGACTTCAAAAAAATGCTCCTGCAAACCCGCCGGCTCGGGCCACTGGGCAAAGTGCTCGGGATGATTCCGGGCATGGGTGGAATGAAGGAGATGCTGGGCGGTAGCGATCTGGAAAACGACATGCAGCGATTGTTTGGTGTGATTGATTCGATGACACCGGCCGAGCGGCGAAATCCATCCAGGGTGATTGATCAGTCGCGACGCCGACGGATTGCCACTGGCGCGGGCGTTGAACCCCAAGAGGTCAATGAGTTAGTCAAACAGTTTGACGGCATGAGTGCGATGATGAAGAGCATGGCCGGCCTGAGCGTGGGCGACCGAATGAAAGAGATTCAGCGACTCCAAGGGGCCATGGCCAACCCAGGTGGTCACTTGGTTCGTTCCAAAGGTGACACGGGCAAACGGCTGACAGCCGATGAGCGTCGAAAGCAGAAAAAACAACGCGACAAGGAGTTGCGACGCAGGAATCGCGATTCGCGAGGATAGGGCGTGTTGCCGGCACCGCACCGCCAAAAATACCGTGAAACGGCTTGCCGTGACGGTGGGCTTGGGTTTCAGGCCCGCTCAGGTAGTCTAGTGTTCTTGAAAATTTCCCCCTTTAGAGGAGAGTGCAAAAGTGTCTGTGGTGATTCGGATGAAAAGAATGGGCCGGAAAAACCGTGCCTTCTACAGGATTTGTGCAACCGACAAACGCAGTCCGCGGGATGGCCGAGTGATTGAGGAAATCGGCACCTACGATCCCCTCATACCAGACACAGACGCCCGTTGTTCGCTCAACGGCGACCGCCTGAAGCATTGGCTGAGCGTGGGGGCGCTGCCCAGCGACGCAGTGCGTGTGTTGATTAAAAAGTATGGCCCAGCAGGCACGCATCTAGCCGCTATGGAGCAGGCCCGTGCAAAGCTTTCGATGCCCAGAATTGTTCCTGCTGCAGAGGCACCTGTTTTTGTGCCTGTTGTGAAGTCGGAACCGACGGCTACGGAGACTGCGGTTTCCGAGGCAACGGCTATCGCGGAAGAAACTGGAACTGTGGCTGTAGCTGATGCTGATGTTGGCGAAACAATCGTAGAAACAGTTGCCGAAGCGGCTGTTCTAGCCTCGACAGAAATCCCGGCCAGCGAAGAGTCGGCAGGTTCTTAAAGCCCCACCAGTTAGTTGACGCGCGGCCAGATTTTTGTGGCTGCTTCTCCCTGCCATGCGCATCGATATCCTCACGCTGTTCCCCGATATGTTCACAAGCTTCCTCGACGGAAGCCTGCTGGGAGCGGCGCGGATTGCTGGCCTGATCGACATTCGCATCACGAATATCCGCGACTTTTCCGACGGCGTTCATAGGCAGGTCGACGACCGTCCGTTTGGCGGCGGGCCTGGGATGCTGCTGATGCCGGGACCTGTAGTGGACTGCGTTGAAAGCGTGCAGCAGAGCGACCCTGTCGCCGGCCATCTCCTCATGCTCACGCCCGGCGGTCGCCGGCTGGATCAGCAACTTGTTGAAGAGTTCGCCAGAAAAGATCGCCTTGTGCTGCTCTGTGGTCGTTACGAAGGCTTTGACGCCCGCGTGCGTCAGACGCTGCGGCCGATTGAGATTTCCATTGGCGACTATGTGCTTTCCGGTGGTGAAGTGGCGGCAATGGCCATCATCGACGCCGTTGCCCGCCTTGTGCCGGGCGTGCTGGGCGACGAAGAAAGTGCCAGGCAAGATTCCTTCTCCGGGCCCGAGCGGCTTGTAGAAGGCCCACAATACACCCGCCCACGAGAGTTTCGTGGCTTGCATGTACCCGAGGTGTTACTCTCGGGAGACCACGGAAAAATCGCAGGCTGGCGCCACCAGCAGGCCATCGATGCAACTCGCCGCCGATCCACAATCGAACTCACTGCCTCTACAGTTGTCACTTGTCAATAATCCATAAAGGAGCCCCCATGAGCCAGCAGATTCTTTCGCACGTTGAAGCCTCAAGCCTCAAGACAGAAGTTCCGCAGTTTGCAATCGGCGACACCGTCGACGTTCACACGCGGATTCTGGAAGGCGAGAAGGAGCGACTCCAGATTTTTAATGGCGTGGTGATTGCCCGCAGTGGCTCGGGGAGTCGCGAGATGTTTACCGTCAGACGCATCGTGACGGGCGAGGGCGTCGAACGGAAGTTTCCATTGCACTCCCCAAAAATTGCCAAGGTCGAGGTCAAGCGATCGGGCGTTTCCCGTCGTGCGAAGCTTTACTACTTGCGCGATCGTGTCGGAAAGTCGGTGCGTCTGCGGGAAAAGCGCGAGGAAACGGCTGCCACGGCGAGTGTCGCTGCCAAAGCCAAAAAGGCAAAGGCTGCTGCTACCGCTGCGAAGTCGTGATTGGATGGCGGGCAGTCGGCTGTCGAGCGGTATCTGACGAGATCAATCTGATCTGATGCGAAAGTCGTATGGCATCGCGAGACACGCTTGGCCGTCGCGGCGAAGATGAAGCAGCGAAATATCTGCGAGGCATCGGCTACAGGATTCTTTCGGTACGCGAGCGAGTGCTGCGGGGTGATATCGACATTATCGCCCTTGACGAACGCACGGTTGTATTTGTGGAGGTGCGATCGCGGAGCGACACAGCCCACGGCCATCCGGCCGAAACAGTCGGCTACCAGAAGCAGCGTCGCGTGGCCGAGTTAGCCAACGTCTACATTCGCCGCAACCGCCTCGAGGATTGCCATGTCAGGATTGATGTTGTCACCGTGACCTTTTCTGAAACCGGGCAGAGTGTTGCCGCAGGCGACAAGCCAATCGTTGAACACTTTCAAAATGCGTTCGATAGTCCGTGGTGAAGCAGGGGGTCGGTGGTGCCCCGTATCGAAGGCGTTGAAACCCTCCATTCCGACGCGATCCGGTCAGCGATCGAGTAACTCGGAGGTGTCTGTGAAAATCTGCATGGCTCCGGCGGGGAGTCGGCGAATTAAGCGTTCCAGACGCGAACGGATCTTTTCTCGGGATGCCTTTCCCTCCACCTGTCGGATCAGAATGCCGGAGACTTGCTTAGAATGTGCGCGGGCAATCGCAGCGTAGAGTTCCGGGTCTCGCTCGCCAGAATCGCCCACAAGCAAAAACTTTCGCTCCGGGAAGTCATGCATGATCTGCTCAATCGTGCGACGCTTGGAGCGCTTGCGAGATGGGAGTCTGCGCAAGGGGGTCGAGTCTTTAAGCCGAAAGAGCTTGAGATGCATCGAACCCAGCGGCAGTTCAGAATCGGTCAGGAATGTGCACAGGCACGGCGACAATTGCCATGGGCTTGCCGATACATAGTGAAACGCACAGCCAGTCTCCTGCCAGCGACGATAGATATCGGCCATGCCGTCCACGGCTTTAAATTCGCGGAGCAGAGTGTTTGCCAGAAGTTCACGACGGTTAGCCACATTCGTCACCTTCACGGTGTCGTCGATGTCGGAAATAACCGAGAGTCCCTGCTGTTCAATAATGTGAATCTGTCCGCGAGCACTTGTCGGTAGAGAAACTTGACCGTTACCGGCAGCATGTTCTCGACTCGTGCCAGACAGTCGAATAGTGCATTCATCATTCTGATCGTCGTCATCAAGAATCGCTTCGTAGGAAATCCAGCGATCAGCCGGGCCGGAGGAATGGGCAAGAGAATCGATGGTCTCATCATCCAAAACAAAACGCGATTGGAAGTGGCCAACCCGATCGGAATAGCCGGCATCGAAGAGCCGATCACCGATGGCGATCCGAACGCGTTGGCCGGAGACCCGCTGAAAGAGAAAGGCAGCAGCGCGACGCTGAAAAACATCTGAATCGAGCTGGGCTTGATCAAGATCCAGCAATCGCTTGAGGACGGCCATCGCCAGCCTGCGGCGGTGGCTTTTGAGAGGCAGCGAACGCGACACCATGCCGGCGACAGTGGCTTGCCAGCCTTTCTCTCCGGGACTGCGTCGCGCGTAGGTGGGAAAGAAAACGATCATGCGGCGAGGGTGTCAGTGGGTGATTCTAGCCAGAGCGTGCCAAGGAAAAAAATGAGTAGGAATGCAGCCTCAAGGAGAGCAGAAATTGGTTGAGTTTGCTTCAGCATCGCTGCGGGAGGGGTGTGCTTGCAATTGGAGGCCTCAACATTTTACAACTTTGCCTTCTGTTCGGCAGTCACATGGAGAAAAGCATGGGTGTTAAGAAAACGGGCAAAGGTCGGCGCAAACTTGGTCAAAAGAAGCGCCGCATGCGGGCTCGCATTCGCCATCGCAAGGGCTAATCTTCGCTAGAATCCGCACAGCTTCCCACGGCATCGCTCCTGGTGCAATTTCGCGGCGCTATTTTTTCTTGCTGCGCCTTCTGTGTGGGGTACGGTTGCTTGGCTTCGCGGCTTACCCGCGAGTAATTCGCGGCTTACCCGCGGACATTCGCGGCTTACCCGCGAGCAAACCGAGCTTGACGAGTGTCGAGCAGAAGCAGCAATTAAGGGAGACTGTCAAATGCGTACGAGAGAGTGGAGCAAACGCGCTGTGTTGTGCGTGCCAGTGATACTGGCCGCTGGTTTGAGTGGCTGTAAAACGCTGAACGAGCGGTACATTCAACTTGAGGTCTGGAAGTACCAGAAGTGCTTCGGCCATCTGCCGCCAGGATTTGTGCCGCCCGGTGCTGCTGCCGGAGCCGCCTCGCGTCCATGTGGTCAAGGAGCACCCATGCAAGGAGCCCCTTGCCAGCCAGCAGGTCAAGGAGCACCCTGTCAGTCGGCATCGTTTTCACCCAACGTTCATCAATTGGGTAACAACTGCGACGAGTGCCAAGGAGCCACGGTCGATGGGGCAATGCCCGGCGGTGCTGGCGGCACGATTGTGCCCGGAGGTGGAACGATTGTACCGGGATCGATGGTGCCTGCTGGCCCAGGTGGTTCGCCGGGGCCGATGCCTAACGCCCGAATGCCGACTCCAGCCGGTATGACAACAAGCCGACCGGTAATCATTTCAGACGAAGTGGTTTTGCCGTAAGCGACTCAAATCGCCAAGAGAATGAACTGTTGCGGATTGAAGGGAGAACCCACTTCTACGCAACCCGGCGATCGAGTGAGATCCGTTGCCGACCATCCGCAAATGAATCGAGCGAGTGGTAGTACCAACGAAAGTGCCGGCGGATGTCGGCGAGAAAAGGTTGAGCTAAGGCTTCGTAGTGAGCCCGCCTGCCGACATCTTTGGCAGCACAGTTGACACGAGGAAGATCCACTGCGACATCGATCCCAAAACCGTCAAGCACCTGCCGCAGGCCAGATTCAAGATGGTCGAAGTGGATCAACCGCGTACGAGGCCAAGCAATGCCGCCGACATCAAAGAATGATTAGTACGGCTTGAGTCGCTTGGAAAGAAGGCACTCGTTGAGGAATGTTGTGAATGATCCCTGCCCTGCCGCACGGATGAATGGATCATTGAGTGAGTGCCGATGGCTCTGGTTCCGCCGCCAAAATTCGTAGAGCGACACGATTAATTCCAACGGCGATCGCACGACGCCAAAAATTCGCAGCGTTTGCGGCAAGCTACGGTCGATGTGCACGCTTGGCAGCCACTGAGAAGGTCGCATGGCATACCGCAGTCGCTCCAGTGGGGGGAGCGAGTGGCCTGCGGATAATCTGCCCAGTGACTTGCGAACTTCTAAATGCGGATGTCTCTTATCAATCCAGCGGGCATCGGGAAAGGTTTGCTGAAACCAGTTGGCAATCGACGATCCAGCGGTCTTTGGATAGTGAGCAAAAGCGATCCGATGCAAGCGACTGTAGAGCATGGATAAACCTTAAGAATGGAAAGAATCCCTCACGCTAACAATCGGCACAAAGACCGTTTCATCTGTGCGTCGGGCAGACAAAAATACGGTTAGAAAGCAACCGACCTTTATGACCGAGGCTCTTTGGGAAGCCTTGGCAAACGGGGTCAGACCCAGACTTACCCAAACTGTTACTCCGACTGGCGTGAGGGGATGATGGGTGCTCCTATCTTGCCTGCTTGGCCAGCACCGCAGCGAGTGCCGCCGATCCGCTCACTGCCGCGAGGCATGTTTGGCCGCTGCACTGGTAGAGCGTGACGGTCTCGGCCGCGCCTGGGCGACTGTAAAACAGGGCGTCCAGCGGCCGAACCGGACCGGTTTCATGCGGAATCGCTTCGGCTGGAGCCCGTAATACAACCACCTCGCGGGGTCGAAATTGACCTCGCAGCGCAGCCACCACATCGCGAGTTGAAGCTTGATCTGGCTGTCCAACCAGCACTGTCAGAGTCGACGGCCCCAGCAGCATGTCGAGGGCAATCAGCGACTGGCTGACTGCAGATGGCGCCTGTTGGGCAATGGGTATCGCCGCCGCGATGGCCGCCTCGGCCGCCCTGCGGTAAGGCGTATGGCCGGTCAGAGAGGCCAATCGCAGCAGCATTGTGGCGGCCATTCCGGAACTGCTGGGCGTGGCATTGTCGAGCAGATCGGGATGCCGAACAATGAGTTTCTCATGATCGGCCGAGGTCTGAAAAAAAGCGCCTGTGGCGGGATCAATAAAGCCGCCGGGCGAGAGAGCCACAGAACCACCAGGAGAGATTTGCCCCAGCAACACATCGGCTAAACCAGTGGCCGCGACGATCCAGCGTTCGTCGAATGTGGCCTCGTCAAGACTGATCAGCCCTTCGGCCAGACATGCTAAGTCTTCAGCAAATGCCAGACCGCTTGCGCGTCCCTGCCGTCATTGGTGAGCGAGTCGCCCTTCTGCGTCGCGGCATTGGCGGAGCAGAAAATCGGCTGCCCGCACCGCTGCTTGAATGGAGCGATCAATATTGAGCGAGGCCCCGGCTCGCGCTAGGCTGTCGATCGCCAGGCCGTTCCAAGCCACGAGCACTTTGTCGTCGTTGCCTGGCCGCACGCGGCGCTGGCGGGCCACGAGCAAGGCGGCTCTGGAGACTGCCAACCTGCGATCAAGATCGGCGAGATCGAGGCCGCACTCACGGGCAATCGCCTGGAGCGGTCGAGGAAGATTGAGGATCGAATGTCCTTCAAAGTTGCCAGCGGCGGTCGCGTCGTAGGCCAGACTAAAAATTGTGGCCTCCTCAGGGCCCAGCACGGCGACGATTTCGCTGGGATTCCAGACATAAAACTTTCCCTCCTCCCCTTCGCTGTCAGCGTCTTCAGCACTCCACAGGCCGCCGGAGGAGTCGGTTCGTTCCCGCAAAAGATAGTCGAGCGTGCTGCGCACGACGATCGCAAACTCTTCGCGGCCGGTGGTTAGAAAAGCCTCCAGGTAGGTCACGGCCAAAAGCGCGTTGTCGGAGAGCATTTTTTCAAAGTGCGGCACCAGCCAGCGTTCGTCGACAGAATATCGAGAAAAGCTTCCACCGATCTGGTCGTGCATGCCACCGGCGGGCATTTGGGCCAGCGTGTGTGTGACCATCTCTAAATCTTAAACTCGGCCGGAGCGGGAATAAGTCCGGAGCAAAAGTCGCAGATCCATCGGATGTGGAAACTTGGGAGCACTGCCAAATCCTCCGTAACGACTGTCGTAGGATTGCGACAGCGACCGACTGGCCCTGTCGAGCAGGTCGCTATCGCTGGGAAACGCCGCTGCCGCGAGCAGCAGCCGTCATGGTTAGCGAACGTTGGAGCGAATGTGTCAACTCTGTGGCCTGCCGCGTGACAGCGTCGCGGCGGTTGTCCCAGGCGTCGCTGACTGCGGCGAGCACCTGTAAAAAGCCCAGCATGCCCTGTCGCGGTTCTGGAGGCCAGTAGGTGCCGGCAAAGAAGGGCTCGAGCGTCGGCAACGGCACGGGCCAGAGCTTGGGGGTCCCCATGGTTCCCAGTGGACGGGATAGCTGGCGTGCTGGAGCAGGTAGGGGCTAGTTGAATCGGCTAATCGATTTTTAAAATCGTCAATCATGCGGCAGGTATTTCGTGAGTGCTTTGTCGGCGGATTAGCCGAGGGTTTCCATTTCTCCAGGAAACTTCCGCTCGATAACATCCTGCCGCCAACGCAGCAACGCGTCGGCAATCGAGGTTTTGGCATCGGCATACGCCCGGACAAATTTTGGCACATGGTCCATAGAGAGGCCGACGAGATCGTGCAGCACGAGCACTTGGCCGTCACACTCAGGGCCGGCCCCGATGCCGATCGTGGGAACCTTCAGCGACTGCGTGATGGCCGCCGCCACCTGCTGCGGAATGCATTCGAGGACGACGGCAAACGCGCCGGCATCGGCGGCGGCTTTCGCATCGGCTGTGAGTTGCTCGATGTCGCGTTGCATGCGGTAGCCGCCAAGCTGGTGGACGGCTTGCGGCCGGAGGCCAACGTGACCCATGACAGGAATACCCGCCGCGACAATTCCTCGAATCACATCCGCCTGCCCGGCCGTGCCTTCGAGCTTAATCGCCTGACAGCCGGTTTCTTTGAGAAGCCTTGCGCACGCCTCGATCGCCTTTCGCACGCCCAGATGCTGAAACGGAAATGGCAAATCGACAACGACCAGAGCCCGCACGGCCGCACGCGCAACGATCTCGCCGTGGTAGATCATCTGCTCGAGCGTTGCAGGAATCGTGGAGGAGCGACCGGCGACAACCATTGCCACGCTATCTCCCACAAGCACGCAGTCGACTCCGGCAGCATCGACCAATCGGCCAGTTGGCCAATCGTAGGCCGTGACCATCGTGAGCGGCCGGCGATTTTGCTTGGCGGCTGCAAGGTCGGGGAGAGTAACGCGGCGGCTTGATGGGGTCATGGCTAGGATGAGGCGTTGGCTCGCCGCGGGTGTAGAGTGAGAGGAGATGTTTCGAGAGAGGGTCAGGGAAGTAGTCTGATCACCAAAGGGAGCAACTGCCAGATGATAACTTTTCTCAGGCCGGCGGGCCTTGCAAGTGGTCATTTGATTGGCTTTTGCGGGGGAGTCCCGCGGATTGAGTCGATCATGGCGGCTATCATTTTCGTCCTGATACCCCAGGCAGTTGTCACCGCACAGGTCCCGTATCCACCCAACGGATATCCACCCGTTCAGCAACCGGCCCCACAACTTCGCAAACTCCACCCCAACGATGGCCGCGGTACCGTTGAGATGGTTGGCCCTGGCATGCTTCGACTGCGACTCAAGGCGGGCGAGTTCTGGAATGTAGTGCCAGCAGCCAATGCAGACATCCAAGTCGTGGGCACGGCGAGCCGCGAGCTTTTGCAAGCGGGTCAGTTCGTCAACTGCGATATCAAGATTGATGAGTTTGGAAAAGTGATCGAACCGGCAACACGCGTGACATTTACGGGTGGCGGTGTGCCGAGCATTGTGGCTCCTGGTCTAGGCATTGTAGAGCCTGGCACGAAGCGAATCAGCGGCCGCCGCCCTGCCGGTAGCTATCTTGTGTCGGGCACAATCAAGCTTGTGAATGAAGATATGATGACGTTGCAGATTGGCAGCGAAAAGTTTGAGATATCGGTGCCCGCCGCCGCAGAGCTATTGGTCAACACGCGGAACATAGGACTGTCTTCAGTGGGCGACGCTGTTCAAGTTCGAGGGGAGTACTACCAGAAGGGGCAACTCCGAGCCACAACGATGAAGATCACATTGGCTAAGCCGGTGGCTCCGCCAGAAAAAAATAGAGGGATTCCTAGGTCGGCCACGAAGCCTCTGGAATAAGGCGTCATGCGCGGATCAGACGCACGCAAAAAGGGACGTATTCCCTGCGTCATTGTTCAGGGCTTTTTGAGACAAAGGCCAAAGGCTCTTTTCAGTCCAACTCCTGTAAGCCCTTGAAAAAGTCGCCGAGTTTGTCGTCGTCTGGCGCATCCACGGGAGTATCGGCCTGCGGTGGCAACCACGCCACATCGTCAACCGCCGCAGCTTTTCCAGCGACATCATCGGCGGCCAGAAAGTCAAAAGCCGGATCATCTGAAGAGGCCAGCAGCACTTTCGGATCCATCGCACCATCACCGATATCAATCTCAACTGTGCCCGTTGAGATAGCGGAGGTATCAGCCAAGCCCTCGAAAGACAGGTCGAATTTCTCAGGAGCTTTCTCAGGAGCTTTGGCAGGAGCTTTGGCAGGAGCTTTGGCAGGAGCTTTGGCAGGAGCTTTGGCAGGAGCTTTGGCAGGAGCTTTGGCAGGAGCGATTTTTTCAGGCTCGGTCAATTCTTTGACGAGGATAATCTCCTCGACTAAGGCGACCTCTTCAACAAGAGGGGCTTCGACGGCTTCTGCTTCTGCCACAACTTCAGGTTCGACGACGATGACCTCAAGGGCGTCGCTCACCTCCGGGTCACTTTCGAGAACCGGTTCAAGTGAAAAAGAATCAAAATCACCAATGTCATCTTCGCAAGCGGCGTCGGCGAGGGGTTCGTCCAGCGGTATAAAACTCGTCGTGGCATTGTCGGATTCGTCAGCCTTTCGCTGAACAGGCGTTGAGACCGATGGCTGCCCGGCGTATTCAACGCGAAACGCCACATTCCCCACTCGCACAATGCTCTTTGGGGGAACGGGCGTTTTAGTGCTGGTCGGAATCAGTTTCTTCCCCAAGAAAGTGCCGTTGGTCGATCCTAAGTCGCGGACAAAAACCACGCCATCTTGAGCAAAGAACTCGCAGTGGCTGCGACTGACGCGATCGTGCTGAATGCGAAATTTTGCCTCTTCGCCGCGGCCGATCAGGAGCGGCAAGGTGACCGGGAACGAGCCCTTCTTCGCTTCTGGGGAAATAATCACAAAGCGGATATCCACGGATGCCATCCTTTCTGGCCATAATCCTAACGCGGCTGGAAGGGATTCCAATTTGTCTTGCCAAGTTCCCCAGAAAACCGCACTTACCCAGAGGGTGATCTTGCGGCAGCCCGCTTGCCCCCTATAATCACGGGGTTTCCGGCCGACTCTTTTCGCCGCTGGCCCAATGGGTTCAGATCGAACGGATGGCCCAGAGTGTCGATTGCGGGTGTAGCTCAGTTGGTAGAGCACCACGTTGCCAACGTGGTTGTCGTGGGTTCGAATCCCATCACCCGCTTTTAAGCAGTCACGGTCCTGTCTCTTTGTATGTTTCATCCCTCTCTGGGCCTTGCCGCAGCCGGCGAGGCTCTTCACTCTTGATCCCGTTCGGAAACCTTCATGCCATCTTCAGATACGATCGATTCCACGTTGGCCACCCCCACTCAGATCACTCTTGAACCGGGGGTTCAAAGCCAAAGCGATTCCGTTGCCCGAAAACCGCTCGCGTTGGCCATCACCATCGATGAGGTTTCTACATGCCAGCGGCGAGTGAATATTTCGATTCCTAGAGAAGACATCGATCGCTACTACGCAGAGGCCATTGGCGAGTTGATGCCCAATGCACAACTGCCTGGCTTTAGACCAGGTCGGGCCCCGCGCACGCTCGTCACCAGTCGCTTCAAGTCGGAACTCTCCGATCAGATTCGCTCCAAGCTCTTGACCGACGCGATGACGCAGGCTTCGGAGCAGGAAAAGCTCTCTCCGATCAGCGAGCCGGATATCGATATTGGCGCTGTGTTGTTGCCCGACGAAGGCCCGATGACATTCGAATTCTCAATTGAGGTTCGGCCAGAGTTTGAGATGCCCCAGTGGAAGGGCCTCTCGATCAAGCGGCCAACCCGGATCATTTCTGAAAGCGATGTCGAAGAATCGCTGAGCAATCTGCTCCGGGAGCGGGGCCGGTTGGTGCCTTGCGATGGCTTGCCGTTATTGGGCAATATGATCGTCGCCAATCTTCGCTTTCTCGACGGCAATGACGGCAACAAGGTGCTGTCTGAGGTGGCGGAAATGGAAATCGTTGTCCGTCCAAAGCTGTCGTTTGCAGACGCCGCCTTGAATGGTTTTGACACGCTCGTCGCCAAGGCCAAGGCTGGAACCACCGTCACAACAGCCCTGACAGTGTCTGACGAGGCGGCCGTAGAGACTCTGCGAGGCAAAGAAGTGACGATGGAACTTAAAGTTCTGGAAGTAAAAAAGCTGGAACTGCCGGAACTCACCCCCGATTTGCTGATTGAGCTCGGAAACTTTGAGTCGATTGAGTCACTCCACGATGCGGTGCGCAAGCAGTTGGAAAATCAACTCGAATGGTACCGCCGCCGGCAAGTGCGTCAGCAAGTCTCATTCGCTCTGATAGCCTCAGCCGCCTGGGATCTTCCACCGGAACTATTGCGGCGGCAGAGCCAGCGTGAATTAGAGAGGTCGATTCTGGAACTGCGACGCAGTGGTTTCGACGACGATTCCATCCGCCGCCACGTCAACGAATTGCGGCAAACCGTCATGGCTAGCACCGCTCGCTCGCTCAAGGAGCATTTCATTTTAGAGCGAATTGCCGAAGAGGAATCGATCGCCGACACAGGGGCTGATTACGATACGGAGATTTTGGCGATTGCGGCTCAGTCTGGCGAGCCACCGCGACGCGTGCGGGCCAGCCTTGAGAAGCGGGGCCTGATGGATGTGCTTCGCAATCAGATCATCGAGCGCAAAACCGTCGATCTCATCACGTCACACGCAAGCTTTACAGACATGCCCTTTGAGTTTGAGAAACCCGATGCCGAGGCCGTCGATCACGCTGTCTGTGGCGCTGTTGTGGGTGAGCTTGAGATACCCACGGCCTTGCATGCAGAAAAAGTCGAGCAGCGAAGTACGGCCCGCCGCTAGGAACAGGGCGCCTAGGCCTCGGATAATGACAGTGTCGATTGCAATCATCCCACCCCTAAGATCAACCCACGGTCAACCTGAGATCAATCATGCACGAGCGTTCGTTCGATCCATCAGCGTCCAGCGCCCAGCGCGACTACCAGCGGCAGCGGCAGATGACGCTGGGCGATCTGCTCCTGGAAAATAGAATCATCCTCTTGCAAGGAGAGATTTACGACGGCAACGCCAATGAGCTGGTGATGAAGCTTCTCTACTTACAAAGTGAGAATCGTCGAAAAGAAATCCACTTCTACATCAACTCACCGGGCGGCAGCGTGACGGCCACGATGGCGATTTATGACACCATGCAGATTCTTTCTTGTCCCGTGGCGACCTACTGCGTGGGTCTTGCCGCGAGTGGGGGCGCTGTGTTGTTGGCGGGAGGTGCCAAGGGCAAGCGATTTGCCTTGCCACATGCCAAAGTGATGATCCACCAGCCGTACGGACAAGTCGGTGGGCAGGTCAGTGACATCCAAATTCAGGCCGACGAAATTCTTAAGACTCGGTCGATTCTCAACGAGATTCTGGCCTCCCACACCGGTCAATCGATTGAAAAAATCGCCAAGGATACCGACCGCGACTGCTACCTGACAGCTACCGAAGCCAAGGACTATGGCTTGGTCGACGACGTGCTGACAAAGCCGCCGGTGGTCGCTGACGAGGATGAAAAAGTCTAAGTGCCCGAAGGGAGTGAGGAATCACTTTTTGATTGAGCCGCTGAAAAACTGACCGAGAAAAAACTACGAGATTCTATCCATGCCCCTGATTCCCTATGTCATTGAGAAAAGCGGCCGCGAAGAGCGGGCGATGGATATCTACAGCCGTTTGCTCAAAGACCGCATTGTCTTTTTGGGCACGCAGGTCAACGACGAGGTGGCCAATGCCATCGTCGCCCAGTTGCTCTTTTTACAATCCGATGACCCTAAGGCCGACATCCATCTCTACATCAATTCCCCAGGTGGCAGCGTGACGGCCGGTTTGGCGATTTACGACACCATGCAGTTTGTGACCTGCGATGTGGCGACCTACTGCATCGGTCAGTGCGCCTCAATGGGGGCTCTCCTGCTAACCGCCGGGGCCGCAGGCAAGCGAAAGGCGCTACCCAACGCCCGGATTATGATCCACCAGCCGCTAGCCGGCATGGAGGGAACGGCCGAGGAGATCATGATTCATGCCAAGGAGTTTAGGAATGTCAAGCAAAAGCTGAATGCGATCCTGCTCAAGCACACGGGCCATCCGCTGGAAAAGATTGAACAAGACACAGACCGCGATCGGTTTATGTCGGCACAGGAAGCGGCTGATTATCACTTGATCGACGAAGTGATCGACCGGATGCCGGCAGTGAAGGGCGTAGCGTAAGAAGCGTAAGTGTATTAGAAAGCTGGTTGGCAATGAGGCGCAAGGAGGCGCGTCATGAACAAACAAGCATGGACAGCGATAAGAGCTACAGCGTTTCTGGCTGTTGCGATGCCCCTAGTGGGCTGTAAAAGCGACTTGAATCAGCAGTTGCTTGAACGCGAACTGCGGATGCAGGAAGACCAGATTTATCAGCTCCAAGATGAGCTGCAAGAGAAATGTGTGCGACTCGATCGCTCGGCCGGCGAGAACACGAGCCTGCGTAAACAATTGGGCATCGTTGACGCCGATGCATCGCTCCCGTCACGGATGCGATTGCCGCCTGGCGTGGCGGCGCCAGGATTGACTCTGCCGCCAATGGCTGTGCCTCCCTCGCCAGCTCTGATTCCGCCGCCAATTTTTGTGCCGCCAGGCAATTCCTCCGCTCCGAGTGGACCGAATGGAAGTGCTCCCGGCGGTTTGCGATTTGGATCGCCTGAACGCAGTCTGCCGCCGCAATCGCCCGCTCCTCGAGGCGGCCTCGCGCCCCCGACGCTCGATCGCGTGCCGCCGCTCTCGGATGAGTCGAGCTCGCAAGGCGCAGCGGCTTCCGTGGGCCAAAGGATTTCGTACGAGGAAAGCCTTGCTGAAGGGCCGAGCGTGACGCACTTGGTGATCAATCAGCAGCGAACTGAGTGCTTTGATGGCGATGGTGACGGTGTCAGCGAAGGTTTGGCTGTTGTGTTTGAGCCTCGCGATGCCGATCAGCGATTGGTGACTGCCGCCGGGGATGTCTCGATCATTGTGCTCGATCCGGCAGCGGTCCCGGGGGTTTCAGGAGAGAGCGTTTGCATCGCGCGATGGGATATTCCCACGCACGAGGCGATCACCCATTTTCGGCGCACCTCACGGGCCCGCGGCCTGCACTTTGTGCTGCGATTTCCAGGACAACTGCCGCAAACCGACCATCTGAGGCTAGTGGTGCGAATGACAGCCTTTGACGGCAAGGTCTTTGAAACCGACAGCACCGTGGCCACTCATGCAAAAGCGGTTCCGTAAAAACCCGGCGAGCGTATCCCGAGCCAGGCTGTCCCACGGAGTCACAAAAACGGCTTGTCTAGAGGCCCTTGTCTTCGAGGAAGTGGAGCAGATCGGCAACACGATTGGAGTAGCCCCACTCGTTGTCGTACCAACTCACCACCTTGACGAGGTTTCCCAAACCGATCGTATCGACAGCAGAGAAGATGGAACTATGAGGATCCCCCTTCAAATCAGTCGAAACGAGTTCCTGATCGGAATAGCGGAGGATGCCCTTGAGCGGGCCTTCAGCGGCTTTCTTCATGACCGCATTGATCTCGGTTGGCGACGCTTCCTTGTTGAGCAAAGCTGTAAAATCAACGACACTGACGGTGGCGACCGGCACGCGAAAAGCCATGCCTGTAAACTTCCCCTGCAACTCTGGGATGACGAGGCCCACCGCTCGCGCAGCACCGGTGCTCGAGGGAACGATATTCAGCGCCGCAGCCCTTGCATCGCGCAGATCCTTGGCAGCGGTATCGACTGTCTTTTGCGAATTCGTGTAGGCGTGCACGGTTGTCAGCAAGCCACGATCAATGCCATACGTTTCATGCAGCACCTTGGCGACCGGGGCCAGCCCATTGGTCGTGCAAGAGGCATTGGAAATGACATGATGTTTCTTGGGATCGTACATGGCATCGTTGACACCCAGCACGATCGTGAGATCTTCATTTTTAGCCGGAGCCGAGATAATGACTTTCTTGACGCTGTCGCGTTTGTGGGCAACAGCCTTGGTCGCATCGGTAAAAAATCCCGTACTCTCGACGACGATCTGGACGCCCTCACTGCCCCAGGGGATCGAGCCTGGATCTTTCTCGGCAAAAACCTTGATCTTATGGCCATCAACAACCAGATCGTTGCCTTCGTAGCCGACATTGCCTTTAAAGGGACCGTAGTTGGAGTCGAACTCCAGCAGGTGGGCATTGGTTTTAGCGTCGGTGAGGTCGTTCAAAGCCACCACCTGAACATCGCCGTTCAAGCCGTACTTCTCGTAGATAGCGCGGTAGGTGAGACGACCGATGCGGCCAAAGCCATTGATGCCAACGCGAATGGTCACAGAGAATCTCCTCAAGCAGGACGTCGTGTAGAATGGCCGCATCCGCGACGTTGCGGTGGAGCGGCCAAAAAAGGGGGGCGGCAAAATATACACCGTTCTTGTGGATCGGCTCAATCAGCGCGAATTTTTTCGGGGTTTTTGCAGGACGCAATCCGATTTGTCGCAGCAATAGCCGTCCTCTGGCTGGGCCTAGCGAGGCCGTCGCTTGGCGTCGATGAGACGGATTCCGATCCAGCTCTTTCGGCCCCCGAGCCGTGGACTCGCTTTCTGGCCGACACATTTCCTGAAACAATCGATACCTGGAGATCTCGTGAAGCGGCAAGCATTCGCGACCCGGGGCCAGACACAGCCAATTTCCCCAACAGCCCCTACACGCTGCCTCGGGGCTGGGTTTATGTTGAGACCTCGCCGGTCACCTGGAACGCCGCCATTCGCAATGTTCAGTCGGCCGGTTGGAACTGGGAATATCTCGTGCGGGTGGGGATCACCGATCGGGTGGAGTTCCGCGTATTTTCTAACGGCATATCGTATTGGCAAGCTGGTCTGGGCCAGCCTGCCAATACGGGCATGGCGCCGCTGGTGCTCGACACGAAAATCCACCTCTGGGGAGCCGATGATGTGACCGACACAATCACGCCTGCGGTCGGCATCGAATTTTATGTGCAAACCGACTGGGGCAGTCGATCTCTGCAAGAGGGCACGCAGCCGGGGGCGATGTTGCTTTTTGCCAACGAACTGCCGTGGGATGTCAAGCTGGAATGGAATATCGGCCTCGGAGCCACGACGAATGCATCAGGGGCAATGATCTACCAGGATATCTTTCAGTGTGCGTTCACAAAATCGGTGACAGCCGATCTGGATATTTTCCTGCAGGGCTATGTGAATCAAGCCGCGCTGCCTCGCTTCGGACAAAACACGGTGCTGGGCGGTGGATTTGTCCGCTATTTCGGCGATCGCATCTCGGTGTTTGGCAGCTACAACGCAGCCACCGACACAGTCGGCCCCGCATCGGTCGTACAGCTCGGCGGCGCAGCAGCATTTTAAGATTGAAGAGATGAGACACGGCATGGATTCCCGTTGACAGGTGGCAGAGTGGCCACAGCAGCAGCAATCAAGGTACGCCGGCAATACGCTTCCTAGCTATTAGAGCGCATCTGGCTTATGTGTAGCGGTAGCCGCAGTGCCTAAAACAGTTTCGGCATTCAGCCTCCGTGTACCGGTCAAGGAGGTCGCCGTAGAGCGACTCGACAGTCCTGGCTGATGCGCTTTTTAAGAGCCATTTGAACTTCGAGAAGACGAGTTCGATGGGGTTCAGATCCGGGCTGTACGGTGGCAGGTAGAGCAATCTCGCGCCGATAGCTGTGATCGCTTCCCGGACACCGACAACCTTGTGAGCGCTGAGATTGTCCATCACGACGATGTCACCGGCTTTGAGCGTCGGCACCAGATGTTGCCTCACCCAGCTCAGGAAGATTTCGCCGTCGAGGGCTCCATCCATGACCAGCGGGGCCGTGAGGCCCGTAGTGCGAAGCGCCGCGAGGAACGTTGTTGTCTTCCAGTGGCCGTGAGGCACGCTGGCCAGCACCCGCTGGCCCTTGAGAGCCCGGCCTCACGGGCGAGTCCTATTCGTTTTCGCCCACGTTTCTTCGATAAAGACGAGCTGATCAGGGTTCAACTGCGGCTGCTCCCGCTGTAACTCCTCTCGCTTCTCCGCGACGTTCGGCCGCTCCCGTTCTGCGGCGATAAGCACTTTTTTTGATGGTCAGGCGGAGCTTCTGAAGCGCAGTACACAGCGTCTGCGGAGCTATTGTCAAGAGTTGTGTTTTGAGGGTTTGAATCAGGCGGCGTTCTGCAGGACTCCGTCGGTGAAGATTCTTCCTTCGAGAACAAGAACGATCTGGTGATGCGCGTTGAGTCGTCGCCAACGTGGGCTGGCTGACTGAGCAAGCTTGAACATCATGGCCAAGCTGGCCTTCCTCGAACCGCTACCCTTC
>Ga0209702_10001035_pt1 | contig 56121 bp, 49 predicted proteins | sample FRY01_FD_187210 | JGI IMG/M metagenome (GOLD analysis project Ga0209702, IMG submission 187210) | Freshwater microbial communities from Lake Fryxell liftoff mats and glacier meltwater in Antarctica - FRY-01 (SPAdes) (version 2) | ecosystem: Environmental > Aquatic > Freshwater > Ice > Glacier...
AAGTCAGAAACATCGAGCGCATTATAGCCCCTGAAATAATCCGTATATACGATGCTATCGGGGGTCACCTTCTCGTGAATGATTGGCAGCAGCGTCTCGGTTTTAGCATTCGCAATGATGGCCGTATGAACCTTGCCGCCCCGCTTCAGCAGGCCGAATACGGCAACTTTGCCCGCAGCACCTCGACCTCGTTTTCCTTTACGCACACTACCGAAATAACTCTCATCGGCTTCCACCTCCCCCGACAGTTCATAACTCGGCCGATTGCTGGCTATCAACTGCCGCAGACGCATGAAAAATGCCGTTGCTGTCTTCACATTCACATCGACAACTTGTGAGGTCGCACGCGCCGTGGCACCCAGCACAAAATGTTCAATTAACTTGCCTTGCTGGCGAGGCGTTAGGCGGCTCGTTCTTTCATACATAATTCCATCCTAGCAGACCCGCTTAGATGGTACAGCCCCAAATTTATTTAACACCCTCTATAGCCCCAAAAAAAGACAAATTTAAAAGATTTTCAAGATATCTTTAACTTTACGATTAAGTTTAAAGACTTACGCAGTTGCCTTAATTTGATTGTTTGGGCAGTTTTCATCGTTTTCTAAATTTAAAATTTCGTTACCAAATTTCAGCAAAAATTAGTACGTTTTAGTTGAAACTGAATAAGTACGAAGTTTTTATAAAGATAAATAAAAATGTTTTATGAACCATTTAACTCCTCAGTATCGCTTTTATTATCAGAATGTGCTTTAAACCAAAACAATGCATACTTTAGTTAAATATCACAGAAAGTGTTTACTGAAATGAAAGAATGGTATTACCTCAAAGATAAAGAGAAAATAGGACCTTTAACGGAAGATACCGTTAAAGAATTAATAAATTCTTATGAAATAATTAATTCGACCAAGTTGTGGAAAAACGGGATGAAGGCCTGGGGAGTTGCGACCGAAATAGATATCTTTAAAAATCTTTTTGTTGCAGCTAAAAAAATTCCAGTACCTAATCCTAAAATTGCTTCAACTACAGAAGATATTGTGCCTGAAAGTCCAGATGAGGATATTACTGATTCCGACAAAACTTATGTTTTAATTATGTACCTTTGCTCTATTGGTTTTTGTTGTTTTGGTATTCCTGGAATTGTGATGTGGTTAATTAAAAAAGATAAAAGTGAATTTATTAATCGCTCTGGAAAAAATATCCTTAATTTTGCCATAACAGCTTTAGGAATCTCAATTGTAACATGTGCCTTTGGTTTTGTTGTGTGGCCTTTTGCTAGCGTTGTATTTTATACCATGGCAGCAATTAAGGCAAAAAATGGTGTTTACTGGAAAATCCCATCTTATACTTTTTTAAAAGACAATGTTTAATATCGAAAAAATTTAACGAGGTTTGTGTAATTTTGGTTTTATAGTTTTAAACGCATTTGCATTTATTCACAATTTTAAAAGTTGCTTAAATCGTTGTTTTAAATACTAGTAAACGGTGAAATGATGAAGGAATGGTATTTTCTTAAAGGCCAAGAAAAAGTCGGCCCACTATCCTTAGAAGAAATTCAAGGTTTAATTAAAAGGAATGAAATTACATCAAATTCGAAAGTATGGAAGAAAGGACTCAAAGCCTGGGAAGATATATCCAAACTTGATGATTTCAAATTGTATTTCCTATCTAAACCTATTAAATCCCCAAAAACTGATGTTCCTTTAACTAATGATTTTCCTGGTGAAACTGTTTCTGAAATTTCTGATAGTGAAAAAACTTATTCAATGATACTTTATTTAACTACCCCATGTTGTTGTTGGATACCTGGGGTAGTAATGTGGTTGATAAAAAAAGACAAAAGTAAATTTATTGATAAAAATGGAAAAAATATGTTAAATCATTTAATATTAATGTTTATTGTAGGGTTAATAAATACACCTTTAATATGTATACTCGTAGGTTATGTAACTGTAGGATTAATTTTGATTTATTCACTTGTTGTTTGTATTATAGCCGCAGTCAAGGCAAAGAATGGTGTAGTATGGAAAATACCTGGCTTTAATTTCATTAAACTTGACTAAATATCATATGAATGAATTACACAGTTATAATAAGACCAATAGTAACAACCAGATAATTCTAATAGGGTCGTTGGCGTTAGGTTTCTTTTATGTTTGTTGCCATGCTTTTGTTCAAAACTTTACATCCTACTTTCCTATTATTTGTATTTCGCGCCGGTTCCTTAATGTTTATTGTCCCTTTTGCGGTATTTCAAGATCTTGTGCGTGTCTTTTAAAATTTGAATTTTATCAGTCGATGCTTTACAATCCGTTAATTATTTTTATAGTGCCTTATTTACTTTTCAGTGGTTTGAATTCCCTTTTATCATTAAGTGGTTTTAAATTTGTTTTTAGTATTCCATATCTTGCGAGAGAGTTATTTATTTATTCATTTATTTTTTGTATTTTTACTCTCGGGATTGTAAGAATTTTTACATTTATTTATCCTCCAATTAATCCTGTAGGATTCTTAATTCCACCTCCATAATTTCAGTTTGGTAATTGTCATGAAAAAAGAATGGTTTATTAATAAGTCAGGTGTAAAACTTGGCCCTTTTTCAAATGATGAGGTGCTTTCATTTCTATTGAAAGGCCAAATTTCAGGAAAAACAAAAGTATGGAAAGAAGGCTTATTGCAATGGGAAAACTTAGAAGCACATTTTTCTGAAAATAATGGCCCGCCACCTTTGCCTATAGAAAATGAAATCGCTAGTGGTGGAGATATTTCTAAAAAAGCAAGTAATAAGCTTGCCGCTGGTCTTTGTGGAATATTTCTTGGTGGTTTCGGAATTCATAAATTCGTTTTAGGTTTCTCAACTTCGGGATTAATAATGTTGCTTGTTTCTATTTTTACTTGTGTAGGACTTCCAATAATGGCCACGATCGGTTTAATCGAAGGTATTATATACTTGTGCAAAAGCGACGAAGATTTTGTTAATATCTATGTGGTCGAAAAGAAAGAATGGTTTTAGTTTTTATAAATTTTATCAACCGTTGCAAATACTCAAGATTCCTAAAATAAAAATTATTTAGATTGATAGGCCGAAACTTCTTGTAAAGGCTTTATTCAAATTATTTACTGTTATTCTTCTTTTGCGATTTGGTTTTAATTTCAGATGCTTTTAAATCATCAGCTTTAGCTTCACTTATTTTCCCTAAAGCTTCAAAAGAAAGGGCACGGTTTTCATAGTGCCAAGCGACTTCAGGCCCTAATTGTATAGCCAAGGTCAAATCATCAATTGATTTTTGATACTCCATCATTTTATAATAAAGAATACCTCGCTGCTGATAATTCTTCGGTGAAGTGTCGTAGGAAATAGCTTTGGTAGATTCTTTAATCGCTTGAGAATAGTTTTGGTTCATTTCTAGATCAAAAGCGATGGCGTAATAGATGGAAGAAAGAAGTTTTTTTGATTTGATTGCGGTTGCAGGCTCAATTTTAATCGCAAGCTCTAGGTCTTGTATAGCCTCATTGAATAGCTTTAGGTGCACTAGGGGAAGGGCCCGATTTCTAAGAATTTCCGCATTATTAGGGGCTAACTCAACGGCCTTATTAAAATCAGGAATAGAATCGCTGTATTTGCCCAAGTTGAAATTTGCAGCAGCCCTACGATGAAAAGCTTCAACACAAGTTGCATCAATAGCAATTGCATTAGAAAAATCTTGAACAGCTTGCTGATAATCTGGTTTGGCAAAACTTTGCCTGCCTAGTGAAAGTAATTCTTCTAAAGGACGAGGTACACTTATAGAGTGATCTACCCCTTTATTTTTTGACAACCAAAAATAACTGATTAGAGAACTTAATAAAAGGATGAAGAATACTATAAGATATAGCAAAGTTTTTGATTGGTGGCTAGGCGGTTCAATTCTTAAGGCATTTGCAAATTGTTCCGCAGATTTAAAACGATCATAAGGCGCTTTTGCAAGGCACTTGGTCAATATTTTGCGAATATTTTTAGAGATCTTGTTATTGGTAGGTGCAAGCGCAACTCTACCAAGCGAGATATTGTTTCTAAGGGTATTTAAACCGCCAGAAGGATAAGGAATTTCACCATGTAAAAGTTCATAATAAAGAACGCCTAAGCTATAAATATCGCTACGAGCATCTAGGGTTTTGCCATCAAGGTGCTCGGGGGACATGTAGGGCAATGTACCCATACTTGGCGCAAATTCACCCGTTTTGTTAGGTGATAAAGCAATCCCAAAATCGGCGATTTTTGCATTTCCATTTTGATTGATCAAAATGTTTGCAGGCTTTATATCACGATGAATGATTTGGTTTTGGTGGGCGTAATGAAGTGCATCAGCAATTTGAAGAATCCAATCCTTGGCTTGGGATTCCGAAATGTTGCTTTTGGCAAGCTTATCTTTCAGATTACCTTCAGAAACATATTCGCTAATGATATAAATTAAAGCGTTTTCTCGGACAATATCGTGCACTGGTACGATACCAGGGTGGTTTAATTTAGCTACCCGCCTGGCCTCGGAAACAAAGACTTCGATGCTGTGAATATGACTAGGTTTGGGAAGTTTTACTGCAACTTGTCTTTGTAATTCTTGGTCAAACCCCAACCATACTTCAGCAAAACCACCTTCTGCCAATTTCTTTTGTAGTCGATACCGTGAACCAACTAATTGGTTTTCATAACCAGAACTAAAAAGGGATTGGGGGTCATCGGCAAAGTCTTCTAATGGTTGGTCTTCTAAAAAGCTTGTTTTTTTTAGGGCATTGATTTGTTTTTGGAGGTCATCAATAAGATGGGGTCTGGCAGAACAAAGTTCCAAAGCGGATTTTTCTGTACCAGATTCTTTAGAATCTTCCCAACGGATAAGAGCATCGGCAAGGAAATCTATATCGGCTTCCATTTTTAAAGGAGCTCCGCAAGTTTCAACCTAGCTGATTGCCAACGCCTTTTGACGGTGCTTAATGAAATAGTAAGGAATTGGGCGACCTCATCTTGATTAAAACCTTCGTAGAAAAGAAGATTAAGGACTTCTTGTTCTTCTGGGGGTAACCCTTCAATAAGTTCGTGAAATTTGGTCCAATCGTGAAATTCGTTATGATTTTCTGAAATTTGTCTATCGATTGTTAAATGTGGGTCAAAAAGATAGGCAAGGTTTTTGCCACTTCCCTCTTTGCCGAAATAATGCTTGCTTAAATCAAGAAGTTCTCGACGGATTTGCAATGCTGCAAGGTTAAAAAAGTGATGTACATCAACAATTTCCACTTCATTTAAAGCCCTATGCAAACGGATGAGTGCATTTTGGAAAACATCATCGGTCTGTTCCCATCTTTTTAGATTTCTAAAGCTATAGAACATTTTTCGAGTAAGCTTCAAAAGCCTACTACAAGAATGGTGGATCAAAATAGACCTATCCTCGGGCGAACCGTTACGAGCTTTGTTCAATAAATTCTGTAAATTTGTATCAGTGGGCTTCATAGGGGCTCGAAACAAGGATAAAGCCCTTTTAGCCTATCACACTATTGCGATAAAGAATCAAAATAAAGGTCAAAATAAATTCTTACTTTAAAATTTCCCCATCACAATGGTGCAGTAACTTTGTTCCCCATTCCTTAGCTATGTTAATAGCCGTTTATGAAATTTATAAAAGGGTCAAGCACCCAACAAGTAACTAGCAAGTTAATCTGTGCTCAATGTTTAATGTGATGAAAAGAGAATTTATTCGGCTTAAGTTTATTGTGACTAAAGTTCAAAAGTTTTTAATTTTTATAAAAATATAGAACTTGGTTAGAATTTGAAGAAGCCTGTTTCGGATGGCTCAGGAGATGCATCGTTAGGCTGGAAGGAACTTGCTTAACCAGCAAAGCAATGATTGCACCAGCGTAAAACTAAAGTGGAAATATTAACTAGGGTAGTTACTTTAGTTTTTCAAGAAGCGCAATAGCTTTGGATTTAACATTAGCTCCTGGCTTTTGCAACTCTTCGAGTCCTTTTTCCAAAAGGTCCGCTTTTTCAGGATTAACTTTTCTTATATCCCTAATGAAATTTGGAAATGAAGTTACTTCACTGCGCAAAGGTTGCCCTTTCGCATACCCATCAAGCACAGTGCGAATTCCGTCTAGAGGGTCTTCAGCTACCTTGATCGTAATGGTTTCACTTTGTGGTGAAGAGCATGCAGTTACAGAAAACGCAATCAACGAACCAAGTAAACAGATACGAAAATAAGTTCTCAAGAAATAACTCCCGAAATTTTTAGTAATCGCCTAAAACCAAGCCATCGGATTTGTTGCCTAGGCGTTGAAAAGTAATGAGGGTGACAGAGTCGCGAATAAAACGAAGGCTTCCATCACCAAAAAGAGCATTGACACCGGCTGTATGCCTGCTGCGCGGTGGAATGATACCAAAACCCCAGTCATGTGCCCCGCCTGGGCAACAATCGCCTCCTGCGGTTGGATATTCCCAGTTGGGTGGTGCAGCGGTGGTTAGGGTGGATTGGCCGGCAGCGTACCAAGCCCAGTTCCCTCCTATCGTTCCCCTAACACCGGAGGGAGAAGTTTTTGCAGCGGTGCCTATGGTGTTGAGTTCAGCTTGAGTAGGGAAGTTCTTATTAACCACTGCGTTAAACATGCCGTTGCTTGTATAGAAGATATCGCGGGGAAAATTTCCAGCGCCGCCACTAGCACCGGTGCCCGCTAATAATTCTGAAGCTAGAAGCGTGTTTGAAAGCCCATCGGAGACATCACTCATTTTTGTATCAGTTTGATAAGAAATCATGCCATTGAAACGGCTGCCTGCCCAAGTAGTTTCCGTGCTACTGCCTGTAGACCAGCCATAATTGCAACCCGGCCCGCCCCAATAATCGGAAGTTCGCAAAGTTGCAGGTTCCGAAGATGGGCAGATAAAAACCTTAAGTTTAGTGTTGGCTAAATTCCAATCGTTTGACCAAGCTGCAGAATCGCCCACTGCGGGATCAGCAGGAAGCAGCAGTTTTTGGAACAAGCCAGTTTGTTCAAGGTAGGGCAGCAAAAGAAAATTAACACTTAAGGCTTCCCAAACATTTGTACCAACGCGCGTATAGTTTCTTGGGAAAATACGAAAACCATCATGATAAGAGTGCATTGCAAGGCCAAGTTGCTTCAGATTATTGGAGCATTGGGCTCTTGATGAAGCTTCACGAACTTTTTGTACTGCTGGTAGTAATAAACCAATCAAAATAGCGATAATGGCAATCACCACGAGCAATTCAATCAGTGTAAATGCTTTGCTTTTGCTTGTTCGCAACATAACCAATTCCAAGTAAGATTTTATAAAGATTTAGCGATATATTTAATTTTTCACTTTGGGTGTAAGAAGTCAAGGTGAAAGCTTGGAAAATATCGGATTTAGGGATGAATGGGAGGTGTATTTTGCTTATTTGGCATAATGGTCTGCTAATTGGCGTCCTTGGCTTGTTTATCCCTGTATAAACCATTCTTTTGGCGGGATTATCTTGGGTTCATTCGGGATCAAACAGGTTTGCCCCGTTGGATATTGGCGAGGTACTTGGCTACCGCTGGGAAGTCTTCCGCCTTGGTTTTGAACCAACTAATTGCATCCTCAAAGATTTTTTTTTCATGATCAAAGGCTACATGGCCCATCAGAACTCTGGTACGAAGGAAAACGAAGTAAGTATCGATGGTGTCGCAAGCGCAGTAGTCATTGATTTCTTGAATTTTGCCTGCCTTGTGCATGGGGTAAACATCATGCCCAGTGATACCCATTTTTCCTGGTAGCCCCAACCTGCGTGCCAGCAGGTTTAATCCGCCTTCTAATTTACACGAACCTTGGTTGGATAAAAGATCTTGAAGATCGATGTAGGTTGAGCGGTATCTGCTGCGTTTATCGCCTGAAAAATAACTGGTTGCAGAGATTCCTTGATCATAGGCTGCGAGTTCCAAAAGTGGGAGGTCGAAGCCTCTGCCATTAAAGCTGACAAGGTTGGCGCGTTTGTATGTTTCAACGCCCTGCCAAAATAGCCTTACCATTTCGCTGGTACGATATTGTGGTGCATCTAGGCAGTTGAGCCCGATGGGCATGAAATTCTTGTCTACGGTGAGGGTGCAAATAGCGATGGGTTTTTGAAAGGTGAAGGGGAGAAAATCCGACCCAGAAAAGCTTTTTGCCTTCGCCTCGGCTTGTGCCCTTTCGATTGCAGCATCGGGCGAAAGGTTTTCAGATGGGTATTTTACTGTTGCTACTAGTTCGCCATCGGGGATGCTTTCGGTATCGAACACAATGTAGGCAACGGCATCTTTTTGATTGCTGGCCTGCGGCGAACCTTCTTTTTTGATATCGTTTGCAATTTGTGTCGAGTGATCCATGTTTTCTTTCTGTCAATAAAGTAAGATGTTCCCATGATTACCTGCATTGTTGCAAAGGTCAAGCTTGACGGCTTCTTTTCTTGATTTCAGAGGTGTATTTCCGCCATGGATCGAAGCACCGTATTTTCCAAATGCAGAAAGTATCGCTATACCCTTTGGCGCCAATGGGATTTCACCAACCCCAGTTATGCCATGTTTATCGGCCTTAATCCCTCTACTGCAGACGAGGTGCAGAATGATCCCACCGTTGCGAGATGCATTGATTATTCGATGCGCTGGGGTTTTGGCGCCCTTTGCATGATGAATATCTTTTCCTTTCGGGCAACTCTTCCGACCGTGATGAAAGCGCAGCGCAACCCCGTGGGCAAAGATAACAACCGCTGGTTGGTTGAAATTGCTCGCAAGGCTTCTGTTATAGTTGCTGCTTGGGGCACCCATGGCAGCCATCTTGACAGACATCAGGAAGTGATTGCATTGCTTGGTGACAAGTTGCATTGTCTCAAACTAACCAAGGATGGGTTTCCCAGTCACCCCCTTTATTTGAAAAAAGCTCTTACGCCTATGCCATATCTTGGAGCCAAGCCATGTTGATAGTGCAGGTCGGCGATTTTGGAACCGATGGGGATTCGCATTATCGCATTCATGCACCCGCAAGGTTTATGGGTTTGATTACCGGGGTGGTTAGCGTTGATATTCATTTTCATCATCATTTACTGCCCATGCTTGCAGAGGCTGCTGATGTAATGGTGTTGCAGTTCTATTTAGATTGGGATTTGGTTCCGCTTGTCAGTATGCGCAAAAAGCTTGGTAAAATAACCATCTTCGAAGCTAATGATTATTTCTTTGATCTTCAACCTTGGAACCCGATAGCAAGAAGTTGGCAGGATCGTGAAACTCAGGAGCTTTACATTCAACTCTTGCGCCTTTCTGATGGGGTGCAAACCAGTACGGCTTTTCTTGCGGAGCAATGGTTAAAGATGGGCGCTTGCAAGGTAGAAGTTTTTCCAAACCAACTGGTTCACCTTCCGCCTTTGTCTGAAATTATTGAAAGGCCATTCACTGTTGGTTGGGCTGGTTCCCCGGGCCATTTTGCAGATCTTTATCATATTGCGCCCCATTTGCAAAATTGGCTCGATACCCATCCCGATGCCCATCTGGCAATCATGACTAATGAACTTGCTTTTGAGTTTTTCCATCTTGAACCCTCTCGCTTTCATTTCAAACCCTTTGGGCCTATCGAATCCTACCTTGATTTCCTTGGTTCAATTGATGTTGGCATCGCACCGCTTCTTCCCACTGGGTACAACCGGGGCAGATCAGATATCAAGTTTCTAGAATATGCTTCCCGCGGGGTTACAGGGATTTATTCAAACCTCGAACCTTATCGCAATATTGTGAAGGATGGTGAAACAGGATTATTCTTTAACATCCCTGAAGAATTGATCCAACAGTTGGATCGCTTATATCAAGATAGAGCACTGCGTTTGAAAATTCGTGCCCAGGCCTATGACTTTGTTATCAAGCAAAGAAAGATGAAAGACCATATCTGCGACAGGGTTGAGTGGTACAAAAGCTTGAATAAAAAAAATGCCTTTTCTGAAGGTGTTGAGGATCAAATCCTAATTGCTTTAGAAGGCGCAGGCGAAAAAGAAACCGGGTATTTTCAGCTTCGTGTCGGAACTATTGAAAAGCAGTTTCTTGATGCATCAATCAAAACACCAGCTATCGAACAGGTCGAGTCCTTGAAAAATCTGGTGGGGTTGTATCCTGCCTATTCTTTCGGGTGGTTGAGATTGGGCGAATGCCTTAATGGTTTAAGAAAACCAAGCGATGCCATGATGGCGCTGGAAAAAACGCTGGAGTTGATGCCTTATAGCAGTAGGGCCAGAATCGAAAATGCTCGAAGTTGTTTTCTAATGGAAAATCGTGATAAAGCGGTAACTTTGCTAAAGCAGGAGTGCCTTTCTGAAACCTCGTTTGTTCCCGCATGGAAGTACCTACTGCGGTTGCTTGCAATTCAAAAAGCGGTTGATGGCATTCATTGGTGTAAAAAAGCCGATGTTGGATTTCCCAATTGTTATTCTTTATCACTCATCGGGCTTGATAATTATCCCTTAGAAGAAAAGTCTTTAGTTTTGCTTGAGATTCTTAGCAGGTTGGGTTCCACTTTTTCTATTATGGAATACCCTTATGCAAGAGAGATGCTAAGTGGGGCGATTTTTGATATTTTAGCCCTTCCTGTGCAGGATAAATCTGCAGTGATTGTTATGTTGCAAAAAGCACAATCGGTTTTCCCCGAATCTAATCGGATCGTTGCGGAACTGGGTAATCTGCTTTATGCCACGGGAAAAGGGGGTGAGGCACAAAAATATTTTGACATTGCTTGTTCTCAAAAACTTGCCTCGGATCTTTCCCAGCGGGAATATTCAACCAAGGAAATTCCCTACATATGGCAGTTTTCTCGTTTTATTCGCCAAGTGCTTTCACTTTGATTCAGTAGGCTTCTTTCTTTTTTTCCTGCTAATCACTCCCTTCAGACCTTTCTAGCGGGTATAACTACTTTTGGTTTTATTATTGACCAAGGAACTTGCATCCATGACCGAGATTAATCCTGAACCTGTCAAGTCCAACAAGTTTGCACTTTTAATGGTTTTTTTAGTCGTCTTTATCGACCTTCTTGGCTTTGGAATTGTTCTGCCATTGCTTCCCATTTATGGCGACCAATATGTGGCACGGGTTCTTCCTGCTGGCTCTTCCAGTATTTTTCATGGCATCATACTTGGCTTGCTGATGTCCTCTTTCTCTATGATGCAATTTCTCTTTGCTCCTGCATGGGGAAGGTATTCAGATTCTGTTGGTAGAAAACCGATACTTCTTCTGGGCCTTCTGGGTTCCATTGTTTTCTACACCCTCTTTGGCTTTGCCTCCACGCTGCCCCCCGAATCCGCACCACTTGCACTTTTCCTACTGTTTGCAGCACGCATTGGCGCCGGTATCTGCGGTGCAACCATTGGCACGGCTCAAGCTGTTATTGCGGATTCAACCTCTAAGGAAAATCGCAGCAGAGGCATGGCACTTATCGGCGCAGCCTTTGGCATTGGTTTTACCTTTGGCCCTTTGGTTGGGTTTGGGGCTCTCACTTTTTTCCCAGATCAGGCAGGTGCTACGGGTTATATTTCTGCTGGCCTTTCGTTTATTGCATTCGTCATCGGTCTGGTGAAAATGCCAGAAACCAGAACCCCCGGTGGGCATAGTGCTAATCGCAAAATATTCGATGTTTTAGCTTTTAAGAATGTTCTTTCTAACCCTGCGCTTGGGCCCATCATTTTTGTTTTCTTCTTGGCAACCATAGGCTTTGGTGCTTTTGAATCCACCTTGGCGATGATCAATAAAGATGTTCTTAATTTTGAAAAGAATCGCAACTTCCTTCTCTTTGCCTATGTTGGCCTTATTCTCAGCCTTGCAAATGGCATTTACCGCCCGCTTTCTCGGAGATTCTCTGTCTTTTTCTTTCTCACTTTGGGCATTTTTCTCATGGGTACGGGCGTTGCAAGCCTTGCTGGCATCACTTGGATTTCTCGCAATAATATCCTTCCTGATTTCCTCCTCCCTCTCATGATGGTTAGCCTTACTATTTCCGTGGTTGGATTTGCCTTTCTTACCCCTAGCGCACAAGCTCTTGTTTCCCAGCGTGCAGACCCCGAAAGGCAGGGAGAGATTCTTGGTGTCAACCAATCCTGCTCTTCCCTTGCCCGCATCTTTGGCCCGATTTTTGGTCTAACTCTTTATAAGGTAGACAACATGGCCCCGTTTCTTTTCGCAGGGGTTCTCGTGCTTGCTATGCTTCCTCTTATTTCTCACATTCGTAAATTCAAGGAAGCTTGATCCTTCCCTAAGCGTTTGCAATTTTCAAATGATGAGGAATGAAAGATGCAGGTATTTTGCAGTCCGCTTCGTTATGTTCAAGGTATTTCAGCCAGCAACCAATTAGCCCAGCAGATGGATGCAGTTGGGATGAACCCCCAGGTATTGCTTGTTTCGAGCAAGTCAGCGCGTTTGCATGCAGAAAAGGCTTGGCAGGAAAGTATGAAGCAGATGGGATGGGAATTTTCCATCATCGATTTTACAGGCGAATGTACCCCAAAGGAAATTGATTCTGTTGTTGCAAGGGCGAAAGATCTTGGTAGCGATGTTAACGATTTAAATGTAATAAATAGCATTGCAAAAAGGGCTACCCAGCCGGGCGAAACTATTCATAATGAGCCATTTCCGGTAACCGAATTCATGGTTGCAGATGCCCTTCGTGCTGCAGATGCTCTTGCTTCCCAAGTGTGAAATTCAGCCGTTTATTACGCAAATGGTAGAATAAAAGCGGGGTGGCTTACTTAAATCGATGATTTCTTAGGTAATTACACTTTTATTATTTACGGAACCTTCTTATGATGAATCTTTATATTTATATTTATCTTTGCAAGGTTAATTACCATGGTTAAAACGAAAACCAGTTTACGGGGCTTTACCCTGATAGAATTGCTGGTCGTAATTGCGATCATCGCAATTCTTATTGGCTTATTATTGCCTGCGGTGCAAAAGGTGCGGGAAGCTGCTGCAAAGGCAACTTGCAGTAACAATCTCAAGCAATGGTCCCTTGCAATTCATAATTATCATTCAACCCATGGTTGTCTTCCGCCCGCAGCGGCTGCCAATCCCAATCGGATTTCGTGGCCGGTATTCTTATGGCCCTATGTTGAGATGGAAAATGCTGCCAAGAAGTACGATACAACCGTGGGGTTTTGGCAGGCCAACAATACTATTGTTAATACTCATAACGGGGTTTGTTCCACGATTTCGAAAATATATTATTGTGGATCGAGTCGTCAGGATGGGAAATGGCAAGGGGATCCATACTATCGCGCTAGAAGCAATTATGTGATCAATTGGGGGCCCGTGCGAATGCCATTGCTTGGTGCAGCACCTAGTTCAAATTCTCCATGGGGGTACACCGATTTTGCAAACCGAGCCTCCCCTAGAATTTCTAGGTTTGAAGCCTTTGCAGATGGAACTTCGAACACCTTGGCATTTTCTGAGGTCCTTATGCATGACAGCGATGCCGCTGCCGATTTCCGTGGCGATTTTATAAATGATGATAATCAATGTGGCAGATTCATGACCCTCGATACCCCGAATAGTGGCGTTGATGAGCTGACTGGTTGGTGTGTCAACGATGCAATTAAAATGCCCTGCATAAACAGTGGGAATGGAAAAATTGCGGCACGCAGCAGACATTCAGGTGGTGTAAACGCCAGTTTTTGTGATGGGTCTATTCGCTTTATTTCTAATTCGATTCCATTGATAACTTGGCAGGCCCTTAGCACGATGAATGGTTCTGAAGTATTCGATCCCAAATACTAACCTCGAAGTTGTAATGAATAAACTTTTATCCTCGTTTGTTTTCGTTTCTTTTTTGGCTTGTGCCTGTAGCAGTGGCCCTGTTAACTACCCTGTTGCAGGGGAAGTGAATCTTGATGGTGATGCGGTCGGAGATAAAGATGATGCAGTTATTCGTTTTGAAAGCACGGATAAGAAAGGGAATACCTCGGAAAGTTTTGTTGTTGAAGGAAAGTATTTGGCGAAGCTGACCGAGGGGAATTATAAAGTATCGCTAACCTGGAGTAAAAAGACGGGTAAAATCTTGAAGAGTAAAATTGCAGGTCCAGGTCAGGAATCAGAAGAAATAATACAGATGATTCCTGCCAAGTATGGTGCCGGTAGTACTTTGAAAGTTGATATCTCTGCCAAGAGTCTGCGTCATAATTTCGATCTTAAAAGCAAATAACGAACCCAGTCGAATTCTATCCGAATAAAGAGCAGTTTGAAACCCTTGCCCAAGGGGTGAAATCTTCTATAGTTTGGCGCCCATCCTCTTGCAAGGCTTGGCAAACGCAATCCTAAGGGTTGAAGCTGATTGTAGTTGGTGATGTATCTTGTATATTTTTCGCTGCACACCGATGAAGTTTTAAGTGATAATTAACCCTGCTTTATTAAGTGTTACAAAGATAAAGAATATGCTTTAGCATATCTCGAACCGAGATCATTGCGATGGGTTTGCCATCTTTCAAAACAGGCAGATGCCTATACCCGCCATTGTCCATCTTGTGAAGAACAAAGGCTAGCCTGTCGGTGTTGCGAACGGTTTCTGGCTCTTCGGTCATATAGTCAGAAATTGGTTTTTCTGCATAATCGGTGGGGTCATCAAGGACATGGTTTAGCAAGTCTCGTTCGCTGAAGATACCAAGCATTTTATTTTGATCATCAACAACAAGAAGTGCGCCAATGTTTTGGTCGATCATGATATCGAGGGCTTGTGAAACGGGTGTGGAGGCATGAAGGATGACAGCGGGCACGGGCTTTACAACGCCCACGGGATCTTCCATCAGGCTTCGTTCAACCCGATCGTGAGCTACGGGAACATCAAAAGAGGAAAGGTCGAGCTTGCAGTTGCTACAAGAATCGATGCCTGGGTAATTTCGTTTGTTGCAATGGGGGCAGATCATGGTTTATTCCACAGGGAAGGAATCGGGGCCTTCAAGGTCTAGTATCGGTATTTCTGGGTTCGGAGTATTGGCGCCTCGGTAAAAAGATTCATGGTGGCATATTCTGCTGACCGCACGAAACACCCCTATACATTCAGGGAATTCGGGATTTTCAAGGGTGGCAAGCATCTGGGCACCAAAGGAACTTTCGCATTCTTCATCATGAATCGCTGGTGTGGTTGATGCAACCTGGTTGGGATGCACAAGGCTGACCGAGGCGTTCTCGAATTTGATGCCCTGTCTGCCCTGCGCCCCGTAAACCATCGGCTTGCCATGCTCTAAGTAAACAAGATGTTCTGGCCGATCGTGTTGGGTTGCGAGGTTGTCGAATACGAGATCGTTGTAGACTTTGCAGTTCTGAAGGATTTCAACAAACGCAAAACCTTTATGTGCAGAGGCCCGCTGCAAAATTACACCCAGATGATCGACATCAACATCGAGCGATCGTGCAACGAAGGTGGCGCCTGCTGCAAGTGCAAGTGCGCAGGGATGCCAAGGGTTATCAGAAGAGCCTTCAGGGCAAGTTGCGGTGAGGGTTCCGGGCCGGGTCGTTGCGCTTTCCTGCCCCCGGGAAAGTCCGCGGATTTCATTGTTAATGAAAAGAACTTTGATATCAACATTGCGCCTGCAGGCATGCAAAAGATGTTGGGTAGCTGCGCCGAACCCTTCTCCATCTCCCAAAACAATCCATACCGTGAGGTTGGGCTGGATAAGTTTAAGGCCCATACCGGCCGAAACCGCACCACCATGCAGCCCCCGAAATCCGTAGGTGCTGAGATAGTTTGGCATGCGGGAGGCGCAGCCTATGCCGGAAAGGAAAACATGTTGTTCCTTAAGGAGTGGCATATCGGAGAGCATTTTTTTGACTTGTGCGAGGATTGCGAAATCGCCACATCCGGGGCACCATCGCACTTCCTGTTCCGAGGCAAAATCAGTGGGATGATTATGGGTGATCATGAAGATTCTCCCCTAGCGAATTGAATGACGGCTTGTTCAACTTGGGCGATGACAAAGTTAAGGCCATCCTGCCTAGTGAAGCTCATGCCATTAAATTCGAATTTCTCTTTAAGCAATGCAAAGAGCCTGCCCGAGTTTAATTCTGCGACGAAGATTTTAGGATAAGAGTTAAGAATCATCTGCATGTTTTTAGGAAGTGGATTGAGAAAGCGGAGGTGTGCGAAAGCGATGGAGATGCCTTTTTTTCTAGCCAATACTGTAGCTGCCTCGAGAACATTTTTAGTCCCGCCCCATCCCAACACAAGAACCTGTGCCCCGTTGTCGCCAGAAACTGAAAGTGGTCCAAGAAATTCCGCAATTCTTTGCATTCGTGCAGCCCGATGGCGGTTCATTGCAAGGTGGTCTTGGGGAAGAAAACTTGCCTGGGGACTATTTAACTTGCGTTCGTTGCCCCCCAATCGGTGTTCTTTACCTGGGGTTCCCGGGGTGATCCATGGGCGGGCAAGGTGATCATCACATTCATAAGGGCCCGAAGAAGAATCAGAGGCGAAGTGGGGGAATTCAAAGTCGGGCAGGGATTCGGGTTCGGGAATAAGCCAAGATTCACTGGCCTGCGAATTCAAAAGATCATGAAGGATGCAAACCGGGGCGAGAAAACGCATTGCGACCTTGGCAGCAAGCAGGGTCAGTGCGAAACAATCCGAGGGGGAATCTGGAGCCAGCACGACAAGAGGGGCCTCGCCATTTCTTCCCATCAATGCCATACCCAGATCGGATTGCGCGACCCGCTGGGGCAACCCGGTGGAAATTCCTGCGCGTTGGTATTCTAGCAAGAGTAGCGGAAGTTCTGCTGCAGATGCCAAACTGATAACTTCTGATTGATGCGGAAACCCAATGCCGGAAACTGCGGTGCATCCAAGGCCCCCGCCATAGGAAACTCCAATTGCGATCGAAGCAGCAGCATGTTCATCATCAGCAAGAATGAAGGAAAACCCGTCGCCAGTATTCTTGGCAGCGAGGGAGCTGATTTCGTGAGAAGGCGGCCTAGAGGTGGATGCGAGTAAAACAGGCCTGCTGGTTTTCAACGCAACATGTTTGAGGGCAAGAAGCGAGGCATCGTTCCCCGAGATCATGCGACAAATTCGACATTTTTTGCTTAAAGATTCTACGGGGTGATAGGCTGGAACTTGGGGAAAAACATTGGCGGTTTCAGAATAGATGAAGCCTGCCTTGAATGCTTTTTGCGACGCATCAAGAATGGATGGGTTGACGGAAAACTTTTGTTTTAACCAACGCAACACTGGGTCTATTGGAATGGAGTAATACCACAGTAGCATACCCAAGGCGAAGAGGTTTCTGCAACGATCGACTTCGCGGTAAGAAAGGAGCGCACCTTTTTCGCCTGCCCGAGTTAGATTGATTGCATGGTTGGTTAGCTGTGCCATGGGAACCGAGATTGTACGGTGGAATAGCTGGTTTTTTCCTGCGAGTGGGTTTTCGAGGTAACCCGCACAGGCAAGCTCTTCTGCACCAAATGAATCCGAGTTGGCGAGTAGGATACCATCTTTTTCGAGGCAGCTTTCGTGCAGCTTCAATCCCGCAGGGTTCATCGCAAGGAGGAAGCTGGTGCGGTCATCGATTGGCTCATGATAGGGTGCAAAAGCTAGGGAACTGGTATGAACGCCTGCAAGAGTGTTGGCGTGGGAACGAATTTCTGCAGGGTATTCTGGTACCGAATAAAGATGATAGCCGCGTGAACCTGCTGCCAACGCAAACAAGTGGGATAACATTGCGATACCATCATGGGCATCGCCTGTCAGTCGAATGGCATGGGCGGGCGCTAAAGGCAACGAAGGCGCACTAAGATCTGGGTTATCTGGGTTGACAGCTTTTTCTTCCATGCGTTCGTTTGCCTTGTTCAGAATTCAACCAATCGTTTGTGAATCATGCCCCTTCCGCACAGGGCGGGTATTGCGTTGGGTCGGGGGGAAGATTAAGCACCGCAGTGGGAAAATGCCCCGCAAGATAATGCACGATCCTTTTAACGGACAAGATTCCCATCGGTTTATTTTGATTATCGAGCACGGGCAGATGCCTGTAGCCACCTTCCTGCATTTTACGAATTGCAGAACTGATGGAGTCTGTGGGCGAGACTACCACGGGGCTAGGAGTCATTACCTGCTCGATGGGGGAATCTAGGGGAAGCCTACGAGCAAGCACCCTACGAATGAGATCGCGCTCGGTAAAGAGGCCCAGCAAATGATCCTGTCTGCAAATGAGAACGCACCCTATTTTTTTTTCACGCATTAACAAGATGGCCTGGGTGACCGTAGCTTCGGGAAGTAAGCGATAATCTTCCGTGGGCTTAAGCCTGATCACGCTTTCAACTTTTAAATTTCGGGCAAGTTCCATGCAGCAGTCCACAAAGGTTGGTCTGAAACATCACATTAGAAAAGGTCGGATTCCAAAAAAAATCATTCATCAATCCAAATTTACTAGAAACTGTTTAAAAATTAGGTAAGTTAACTCTAGACCTTAAAGAATGTATGTTACCTTACTTCTATATTATTGAAAATTGGTCCTTTGTTAATTTGATGAACCAACATTATTAAACAAGACCGCATTATTAAACAGGATTTATATCATGCACTCTCCCTCCCAGTATGATGCAGTTCTTCCAACCACCAGAACTCTGGCGCTTATTGATGAATCTGCACTACTCGCTGCTGCAAGGGCCTGCAATCGCAGTCTCGACTGGCTTGCTATTCGTAAATTTCTAATCGATGAATCCATGGGAAGGTTTGGCGAAGCCGCTGTTTATGTAGGGCTTCCCCCTTCTAGCCATGCTGAATACCAAGAACAACGCTCTAAAAAACTCCGCTTTTGCCATTGGTTGAAAACTCATGGTTTCATGGTGATGACCCGGGATGGGGCACCCACGGGCGATGGGTATTACAAAGCTAGCATCAACTTGATGATGGCGGTGGATGGCATGGAATTATGCAGTGAATTTCGTCCTCAGGTGTTGATGTTGGTAACTGCAGACCCAGATTTTGGGCACTTGGCTTTAACCCTGCGTAAAAAAGGGGTTCGTGTTGAACTTGCTGCAATCGAACAGAATGTAAGCAGCGATCTCAAGGGTTCCGTCAACCATGTGATCGATATAAGGCCATTATTTAATAAATTCGAAAATCTTAGAAATGAAGGTTCAGGATCTGGGCCCGCTAATGGTGCTGCCCCTGGTGCCTTGCCTTCAGGTAGATATATTCCTGATGTTGAAGATGAACTTGAAGATCTCGGCCCTGCCGATCATCAGGGTTATTCATAGCCTATAATAATATTAGAGTAAATTTTAAGTTTTTGCTCCGTTAATGATTAATTAGTTTCACGATTTGAAAGGTAGATGAATCATGGCAAATGCAAATGTAATCAACTTGACGACTGAAAATTGGGAAGCTGAAGTTGTTAACAGCAAAGTTCCAGTTTTGGTTGATTTTTGGGCTGCTTGGTGCGGGCCTTGTAGGGCTCTTGGGCCTACTATTGATAAAATTGCAGATCAGTTCGCTGGTAAAGCCAAGGTGGGCAAGCTGAATACCGATGAAAGCCAAGAAATTGCAATTCGATATGGCATCAACTCCATCCCTGCGATTCTTGTTTTCATGGGTGGTGCAGATCCAGTTGATCGTACGGTTGGCGTTCGCCCTGAAGCTGAATTTGTCAAAATGCTGAATAAGCAATTGGGCCTTTAGCAACCTTTTAAATACTTAAACTAGAAGGGCCTTGCAAACTTGGTTTTGCGAGGCTTTTCTGCGTTTTATTATTATTGTCTTTGCATCTTTTTTGGGTTACAATCTTTTTTGATAAAATTTAAACTATCAAAGTTTAAGTTATTCGGGTTTTCCTTCCTTTGTGTACATTCTAGAGGCATTTTCCCATGCTGCGACTTCTTTCTATTTCACTCCTTTTGATTTGTTTTTCTAATGCCAACGCTCAGCCTTTTCCTTTTCAAAAAGGCGATCATGTCAGCATTTTGGGAAATACTCTTGCGGAACGCATGCAGCACCACAGTTGGATGGAAACCCTGATTCATTCCCGCCTACCTGGCCATGAACTTTCATTCCGCAACCTTGGGTTTTCAGGGGATGAACTTACCTTAAGGTTAAGATCTTCTGGGTTTGGCTCGCCCGAAGACTGGCTTAAGTTGACTAACGCCAATGTTGTCTTTGCTTTTTTTGGTTACAACGAATCCTTTGGGGGCGAAGAAGGCCTTCCCAAGTTTGAAAAAGACCTCGACTCCTTCTTGAAAGAAACCCTTTCAAAAAAGTATGATGATAAAAATAACCCTCGCATTGTTCTCTTCTCACCTATCGCCCATGAAAATATCAAAGATCCAAACCTTCCCGATGGGATTGAAAATAATAAGCGCATCGATCTTTACACCAAAGTCATGGCAAAGGTTGCTGCAGCCAACAAAGTTTTCTTTGTTGATTTATTCGGCCCGACTCTCAATCTTTATTCTGTCTCAGAAAAAAACCTCACCATTAATGGCATTCATCTGAATGAGTATGGTGATAAGTTGGTTGCTCAGATCATTGAAAAGCAACTCTTTCAGAATGAAGGTGATAAAAAAGATTCAGCTTTTTTGGATAAACTGCGGGCCTCGGTGCTGGAGAAGGATTTTAATTGGTTCAATCGCTATCGCACGGTAGATGGGTATTCCATTTATGGTGGCCGAGCAGACCTTCGCTTTGTCGCAGGCCAAAGTAATCGAGTGGTCATGGCAAGGGAAATGCAAATCCTTGATGAGATCACCGCCAATCGTGACAAGAAAATCAGCGCTGCTGCCAACGGCAAAGTGCTTCCCAATGATGATTCTAACACTGCCCCTTTTCTTGAAGTTGTTACTAACAAGCCTGGCCCTCTTCTCGGCGGCAAGCATATCTTCCTAGATGGTAAAGAAGCTATTTCAAAGATGACGATTGGCAAAGGCCTGAAGGTTGAACTCTTCGCATCTGAAAAAGAATTTCCCGACTTGGCAAAGCCCGTGCAGATGGCTTTTGATACCAAGGGGCGGCTTTGGGTTGCTGTTATGCCTTCCTATCCCCATTGGAAGCCCAAAGAAGAAATGAATGACAAAATCCTTATCTTCGAAGATACTGATGGTGATGGCAAAGCTGACAAATGCAAAGTCTTTGCTGATAGGCTTCATGTTCCTACTGGCCTCGAGTTCTGGAACGGCGGACTCCTCGTCGGCCATCAACCCGATCTCTTGTTCCTTAAAGATACTGATGGGGATGATGTTGCTGATGTTCGCGAACGCGTTTTGCACGGCATCGATTCTGCTGATACCCATCATGCTTTAAGTAGCTTTGCCTATGAACCAGGTGGCGGGCTTTACTTCCAAGAAGGAACCTTCCACCATACTCAAGTTGAAAGCCCTTACGGCCCTCCCCGTAGATGCGCAAACGCTGGCGTTTATCGCTATGACCCACGCAGACAGCTTTTTGATGTCTATGCCTCTTATGGGTTTGCCAATCCTCACGGCCATGCCTTTGATCGCTGGGCTAGGCAAATTGTTACCGATGGCACGGGCGCTGTACCCTACGATGCAGCTCTCTTTTCTGGTAAATTGAATTTCCCCGCAAAGCATGGTCAGGCACCCTCTGTTTACAAACAGCGCACCAGACCCTGCCCTGCTACAGAGTTCCTCACCAGTAATCACTTTCCTGAAGAATTCCAAAACAACTACATTGTTCCTAATGTGATTGGCTATCAAGGAATCATGCGTTATAAAATTGAAGAAGATGGTGGCAGTTTCAAGGGCACCGAGCTTGACCCCATTCTTTCTTCCTCGGATCCCTCCTTCAGGCCTTCTGATATTGAAACCGGACCTGATGGGGCACTTTGGTTTCTTGATTGGCAGAACCCAATCATCGGCCATATGCAACATAATCTTCGTGACCCTAGCAGAGATAGAAACCATGGCCGTATTTACCGTATTACCTATGAAGGCAGGCCTCTTTCGAAACCCGCAGCGATCCATAATGAACCGATACCATTGCTCCTCGAACTTTTGAAATCGAAGGAAGATCGGGTTAGGCATCGCACTCGGCTAGAACTTGATACCCGCAAATCTGCAGAAGTTGTAGCAGAGCTTGCCAAGTGGATTGCCAAGCTTGATAAAAGCGATCCCGATTTTGAACATCAGATGATGGAAGCACTTTGGATTCATCAAAGGCATAACATGGTTAATGAACCTTTGTTGCAAAGAATGCTCAACTCGACTGAACCCAATGCAAGGGCCTGTGCCACCCGGGTTTTATTGCAATGGCGCGATCGCATCTCAGACCCGCTTGAAAAATTCAAGACGATGGCGGGGGATGAGCATGGGCGTGTTCGCATGGAAGCAGTTCGTGCTGCTAGCTATTTTAATGTTCCAGAAGCGATGGAGGTTGTTTTCATCGCAATGGATAAACCCAGTGATATTTATATTGATTATGTCCGAAATGAAACTCTTAAGATGCTTGATCCTATTTGGAAGGATGCGATTGCAAAGGGCAAGGAGGTTAAAATTAAGAGTGAGGCTGGCTCCCGATTTTTGCTTCGCAGTCTGCCTGTTGAAAAACTTATCACCATGGAAAAGACCAAGCCCGTCTGCATGGAGTTGATTTCTAGGCCCAATGTTCGCGATGAAGTCAGACGCGAAGCTTTGCGTACTCTCGCTTCGCTTGATGCCAAGACTGAAGTTAGGATTCTTCTAGATGCTTTTGTTGCGGTCGATGCAAAATCTGATCAAACCGATTCTTCCGTGCTGTTTGATATGGTCAGGCTTCTAGGGGGAAGAAGTGCAGGGGAGTTAAGTTCGGTTCGGGTAGATCTTGAAAAACTTGCTACTGCTGCCAAAACCCCGCTACTTCGCCAAGTTGGGTTTGTTGCACTCATTAACATCGATCAATCTATCGAGAACACTTGGGGCCTTGCAACCAAGTCTATCTCTTCTTTAAGAGATCTTCTTGCTGCAATACCTCTTATTCCAGATCCCAATTTACGGGCCATGTTTTATTCTAAGGTTGAACCTCTTTTGACATCTCTTCCCGCCAACTTGGTTGTCAAGGCCGGCAAGGCTGGCATGGGCCGTTTTGTTCGCATCGAACTTCCGGGTAAACAACGCACTCTTACCCTTGCAGAAGTTGAAGTCATCAGCGATGGCATCAACCTTGCGAGAAAAGGTAAAGCTTCCCAATCCACCACTTCTAACGGGGGTGATGCTTCCAAGGCAATTGATGGAAATAAAAGTCCGACTTTTGCAGAGGGGGGCCAAACCCATTCTGCAGAAGGCACTGATAACCCTTGGTGGGAACTTGATCTGGGTTCTGAATCTGTCATTGAAGCTATCATCATTTACAACCGCGCAGATGGTGGGTTGGGTTCTAGGTTGAATAACTTCACCATCAAGGTGCTTGATAAAGATAAAAAAGAAGTTTTTAGCAAGGTCAACAATCCCTCTCCTGCAACCAAGGTTGGAATTGAAATGTCGGGTGTTGATCCTGCTTCGCTGGTGCGCAAATCCGCGATGCTGGCGCTGGCTTCAATCCGTGGTGAAGAAACTAAAACCTTCAACACGCTTTCAAAATATATCAAAGAGGGTGCTGATCGTAACTCTGCAATCAATGCTATGCAGCGCATTCCCCGTAATTCGTGGGTCAAAGAAGAAGCTGCACCCCTAGTTAATGCCCTTTTAGAAAGCATTCGTAAGGTGCCCGCTACCGAACGATCCCAGCAAACCGTTCTTGATTCCATCGAGTTCACGGAATCGCTCGCTTCGTTGCTGCCTGATGATCAAGCACGAAAAGTAAGAGCCGAACTGGGCGAGTTGGGTGTGCGGGTTATCCGCTTGGGTACGCTTTTGGAACGCATGGCTTATGATAAAGAAACCTTGGTGGTTAAGGCAGGTAAGCCTGTTGAGATCATTCTTGAAAACTCCGACCTCATGCCTCATAACTTTGTGATTCTTACCCCGGGAAGCTTGACTGAAATCGGTATGCAATCTGAGAATGATGCTAACAAGCCAGAATTTCAAGCTAGGCAGTTTGTTCCTAACTCGAACAAAGTGCTTGCTAAAAGTGGTTTGCTGCAACCTCGAGAAACCCAGCGCATCAGCTTTGTTGCGCCCACCAAGCCGGGCGTTTATCCTTATGTTTGCACTTACCCTGGGCATTGGCGCAGAATGTATGGCGCCCTTTATGTTGTTGCAGATCTTGATGCGTATCAAGCCAACCCTGATGCCTACCTTGCTTCCAATCCTCTTAAGGTTGAAGATGAAGTTCTTAAAGATCGTAGACCCCGCACCGAGTGGAAGTTTGCAGATCTTTCTTCCTCGATCGAAGAAATGAAACATGGGCGCTCGTTTTCTGCGGGCAAGCAAATGTTTACGATTTCTGCTTGTATCTCATGCCATAAGATGGAGGGGCTGGGCCAGGAATTTGGACCAGACCTAACTAAGCTAGATCCCAAGTACACTAAATTGGATCTTCTTCGTCATATCCTTGAGCCTTCCCTTAAGATTGATGAAAAGTTCCAGACCTATATTTTCGAAACCAAAGCAGGCAAGACTATTACTGGCATGATCGTTGCAGATTCACCGCAGGCGATCACCATTATTGAAAACCCGCTTGCTAAAACTCCCCCTAAGGAAATCAAGAAGGTGGATATCGAAACTAAAACCAAGTCTCCTGTTTCCCTAATGCCTAAAGGGATGCTGGATAAAATGACTCGGGATGAGATCATGGATTTGCTGGCTTACATTCTCGCCAAGGGCGATGGAAAGCACACTTTATTTCAAATAGATGCAAAACATGGTAATCATTAAGCGATTGGTAATTTCTTGAATTAGTCAGAAGGTCTTAGCCAGTTTCTCTAAAGGGTCATGCATTGCATGGCCCTTTGTTTTTGCCAACCCCCCAAGTTGCGCATAAATCACCAAGTTTATCTTAAGCCTTATACTTTCACTTTTCATCTTCACAAAAGAATAAGCTCATGTTATTGCCTGACTTTATCTGGGGATAACTTTTTAAACGATGAGATCACGCATGCAAGTTTCTAGTCCTAACTCAAAGGTTGGTCAGGTAGATTATGGCAGGCCTGGGCAGTGCATTCTTAAAGTGATTCATGGTAAAAATCCAGGTACGATTAAAACTTTAACCAGTGCGGTTACGCTTTTGGGTGAGGAAAAAGGTTGCGATATTCGTTTGAATTCTTCGCAGATCGAGCAGCTTCAATGTGTAATTGTCGAAACTCCCCAAGGCTTCACGGTTCGTAACCTTTACGATTGTGATAAAGTCAAAGTTAATGGTGAAGCGGTGGAGCAAGCTGTTTTACATAGTGGGGATGAGCTAACGGTGGGGCCATTTTCTTTTTATGTGGAGTATGCGGAAGCAGGGATGTCGGCGCAGCAAAAATTAACGCCCGAAGATCATCTCGAAGAAGAAAGGCAGGCATTAAGGGCCCAGGCCGCTGGGGTAGCAGCGCAGCAATCCGCCCTACTTCAGGAAGAACTTCGTTTGTTGCAATTAGAGAAAGCACTTCAGGAAAAGGAAAAGCAACTCGGGTTGTATTTTCAGGAAAAACATTTGAGGCAGGTGCAGATCCAGCGCACTTTGAAGGGGCGATTCAGTAAATTAAAGCAACAAGAAACCGCACTTATTGGCACCATGAAAGAGCAGCAGGAAAATCTTCTTTCGCAAACTGAAGCTGCACGCTTTGCACAAAAACGCTTTGAAAAACTTCGAAACAAACTTAAATCTCGCTGGAAAACCATTGCCCGCAGGCAGCTTGCAATCCTTGCCACTAGGAATGCCGCCATCGATGAATCTATGGCCAAGCTTTCCAAAGAGTATGAGCATATTGTCAAAGAGCGAAAATCTTTGGCCTCTGCCCAAGAGTTATTTGAATCTAATTATGAAATTGAAAACCGAAAACTTAAAGAATCCTATGATCAACTGGATAGCGAACAACAGCAACGCTCGCTTAAAGCTACAATGCGCGAAATTGATTTGTTGCACCGCGAGAAAGAACTTGTATCTAGACTTTCTTTGCTTGATCAAAACCAATTAATTCTCGAACAAAATGAAAAGCACTGGATTACCTACCTCAATCGGCTTAAGCTCGAGGAAGAAGGTTTGGAAAAACGCATTCTTAATCTGCGCGAGAAACTTCCTGATTGTTCCTGGCCTTTGCCTAATACTGATTCGGTTGCTACCAATAATCTAGCTTTTAACATTCCCTCAGATGCAGGCGCTTTGATGATTCAGCTTGAAGGGATGGCGAGCCATCTGGATGATCAACGGTTGGTATTGTTGGAAGCCTGGCATAATCTGGAGCAGCGCAAAATAGTATGGGAAAAACAACATAACGATCTTCTTGCAGAGCTTGATGTAGCAGGCAACGAGCTGGGCCGTAAGCAAAAACAGATCGAGCAATGGGAACTTTCACTGGTTCAAAAAGAAGAAAACTTATCCTTCAAAGAACAGCATCTTTCTCTGCAGCGTAAACAAATCGAGGCGGGTCAAGCAACTTTTAAGCTTCAATTGACCTCGTATGAAACCGATCGTAATGTTCTTATCCACGAACTTGCGGTACGGTCTGAAACGATGGAAAAACTTGGACAGTTGACTCATGAAACCCGCAAGGAGCTTTGCCTAAAAGGTTTGAAAGAACGCAATGAGTTGCAGAAGGAAAGGCTTCGACTTGATGAGATTCGCCTTTCTGCTAATAATATCTGGAAAGATTACCAAAACAGATTGCACGAACTCGAATTTCAAAAACAATCCCTTGCAATTGCTGAACTTGCAGTTGGCAGAATGACTCTTGAAGTGCTTGCGGGCAGCAAAGATGGCGTAGGCGCAGACCGGAGGCTTGAAAAAATTCGCAAAGGTATCGCTTTGAGGTTCCAGGAAGAACGCAACATGATTTTGGAAGGAAAAAACCACCTTCAATCGGGTGCAGCTTTATTTGAAACGCAGATTCACAATCTTGCCCAAAGGGAAAATGAACTTGCAATTCGCACAGGCGATCTGGTTGTTGGGCAAGCCAACTTCGATGAAACACGCCAAGAGTTTGAACGGGGTAAAATGCAAAACCTTGAAGCGATCAAAATGCTGCAAGGTAGTAATAATCTTCAAGAAACTCAAATTGCAGACTTAAAAGCACAAGTTGAAAAACTTCATGCCGTGCTTATTGATGAAACTGCCAATGTTAAAACTGCCCAAGCGCCATCGCTTCGAATTGCAGCTTAATCTTGGGTCTGGGAAATATACTCCATCAGAATTTTTTCGGTGATGATTGCAGATTCAATAGTTTCATAGGGTGGTGCAGTTTGTGTTTTTAGGGATACAATTTGAGCAGAAACGATTTTATCCTTCAAGTTGTGGTTTTTGTTCCAATCTTCTAGCATCATTTTCAAGAAGGCCCGTGAGAAGGGATCGCGCGGGAATTCATAAAGGCCCCAGATTAGAAACCTTTTACGGGCGTAAGAATCTTCCCTAACCCAAATCATTCGCCTGTCGGATGACCGATTATCTTGGCCCGGGTTGAACAGGTTAACTTTCGATCCATCTGCTTTCGTACCTTCTGCCCAGATTTTCAAACCATCTTTTAAGACCCCGGGCGAAAACATCGCCCAATATTGGTCCAACCCGATTATCCTACCTACTGTATCCACTATTGATGCTTCATCCGAAACCATCGGCGGATTTAAGTATCTTTGGTAATTCATCACCATGACAAATATCAGTAGGCAGGGGATTAACCAGCGTGGTCCGGGCGTTGCAAGAACCTCAGGCGAGTTGGTTTCTTTACCAGATGTAAGAATTCTCCAAGGAATAACCTTGGTTACTTTGTCCCAAAATAAAGTAGGCAGAATTACCAACCAGTAGACGATACACATGAAGGAAAAAAGGCCCACATCCATACAAAGATAGATGCCGATATGAAAACCAACCATCATTGCAAAAGCGATTAATCTTAAGTAAGCATTACCGAGTGGCATTAAAAGGAAAAAAGGTATCGTAAATTCCAAGAGGACGGTGGCTTTGGTTAGAAGGGTTAGAATTGCTGGGTATTGCAAAAGCCAGTAACCAAAGGGCTTGGTGAAATAATCCATGCTGATGACATAATATAATGCGTTGAAATCTCCTCGCCATTCGTAACTTACCTTGGGAATTACTGCGTTGAAGTAAAGGATGCAGAGTTGCAGAATGATTGCAACGGTACCCCAGGAAAGAATACGGTTGGACTGATAAGGTGTGGCGGTTTTGGAAAGGGAATCGAGGCTAAACTTAGCGCCCAAAGGTACAAAAAATGACCAAAAAAGAGCGCAGCGCAACAACACATCGTTTCCTTGCAATATCATGGGTTGCCGGGCGTGTCCACCCATGAGCAGAAACCAAGAAATCGCAATGGCCCACCGGGTCTGATATCCCAATAGCAGGGCAACCCCGGCCAGCGCCGATAGAACAAACAAGAATGCCTGCCATGCAAATGATCCTGAAAGCATGTTGGGGCTGATCCACCAGACAATTCCCATGGGGAACGGTGAATTCCAGAGCACTTCGCGCGGGGTCGCACCTTGATCGGTATAGAAAAAGGAAAGTTCAAAACTGCGGAGGAAAAGATCGTAGAGAAGAATAAGAGCGATACCAATGCGAAATAACCCCATCGACCTAAGATCGAGGGCAAACAGTTCGCTCAAATGATTTTTTCTGATGGCAGAGGTTTGCATGAGTGTTCGCAATGTTCTAAAAGAAAAATCAGATCGCACCTCGCTTACTTTCATTATACTTTTTTTGATGCAAACAAGTTCTTCTTTGTGCGACTATTTTTGAATTTATTAGTATGTTTTTGCTTCATGTTATTCTTTTAATAAAGGCGGTATTCAGGTGTGTGTGTTTGCGAACTGGCCAAGCACCCTAAATCCTCGCAAAGTAAGTGCGCCTTTGCATGCTTGGGATTGGATGCCTGCTTTGATAAACCTTGCGGGCCGGAACCGTTCTGTAGATTCTAATCAAGGTGGCATTGATAATCGCTCTATGAATACCAGTAAAGTTTTGAAATCTGAGCTTTATCAGTTGGTGAAAAATCACCGTACCTGTTAATGGATAAGATCTAAGAAGTACGATTAAATAAACAGATACTCTAGCTTGTCGCTTTGATATGATGAAATTGTTTTGATGCCTTTCTTTATTCCTGTTGAAACGGTGCTTTTCATGTTCACGAAATTTATGAGACTGGGTTTTGTAGGTGCTGCAGGTGTAGGTTTGATGCTGGCACAGCAGAATGTCAATGGGCAGCGTGATACCGTTAATCCAACGATTGGGGCAATTACCAAGCCCCCTATTAGCGCAAATCAATACTGGGGTTGTTTGGGTTATTGCAATGGGCCCTTGCGCTCCAACAACAACCCATACTGGGGTTGTTTGGGTTATTGCAACTCCCCCTTAGGTTCGAACAATGATATTTATATTCCAAGTCAAGAAACTGCTACGCCTTTCACACCCATGTTTGCAGCAGCAGCGGCAGCGGGTAGCAATGCTAAGTTTCTTTTCCCCTTTGGGGAGCTTATGAATAAAGCGGCGACTACGCAGGCCCCCCCTCCTCCAGAGTCTGATCCAGTTGAAGTTGCAAGGCTTGTCAAGCAGTTGGCGGATGAGAATAACAATTTGCGGGTTCAAGCTACTGCAGAGCTTGCATTACGAAAAGCTAAAGCTGCGGTTAAGCCGCTCATGGCAATGCTACGAGATCCAGACCCGGTGGTGCGAACAAGCGCAGCGGCGGCTTTGGCGCATTTGGGCAAAGATGTAGTGGGAGATGTCACGCAGGGGCTTTATGCGGAAGATCGTATGACCCGCATGGGTTCTGCAATGACTTTAGGAATGATTGGCGAGCCAGCCAAAACTGCCATTACCGCTCTTAAGGGTAGCCTAATTGATTCGGATGTGAAGGTGCGTGGGCATGCTGCTCAGGCGATTTATAGGATTACGAAGGATGCGAAAACTGCTCTTCCTGTATTGTTGAAATGCTTGCAGGATGAAGATGAGCATGTTCGGGTCGGGGTGATTAATGCTCTTGCAATGATGGGCGCAGATGCCAAGCCAGCAGAGGCCGATTTGAAAGCCAGGCTGACAGATACGGTTGCATTGATTCGGATCAAGGCTGCAGAGGCGTTGTTGGAAATCATCAAAGATCCTAAGGGCTTGGCACCGGTGCTTGTTCCTGTTTTGGAAAAGCTTGCTGGCAATGAAGATGCGGGAATTCGGGCCGAGGTTGTTGCTTTAATAGGACAGCTTGGCATTCATGATGCAAAAGCCTTAGAGCTATTGCAGATTGCTTCGCAGGATAAAGATGCAAATGTAGGGCAAATAGCAGCAAGTGCTTTGTTTCATGCTGGCGATCCTGCGGTGCCTTCTTTGATGAAAGGCCTTACCGATCAAAGTGTGCAAGTTAGGTTTCGTTCGGTGACGGCACTAGCACAGATGGGGCCAAAAGCAAAAAAAGCAATACCCGCTCTTATTAATGCGCTTAATGATCAAAATATTTCGATCCGATGGGAAGCTGCTTTGGCCTTAGGTAGGATGAAAGGCCTTGCGAAACCAGCGGTGGAAAGATTAATCGATGCTTTGGAAGACCCTGCTTATCAAGTTAGGTTGATGGCTGCAGAGGCATTGGGGGAAATTGGACCCGATGCAATAGCTGCCTTGGATGCACTTAAGAAGGCGCAAAGCGATAAACGAGCAGAGGTAGTTGATGCTGCTAGGCTTGCGATTAAAACAATATCAAAATAGATTTACATACCAGCGCGAATAATGCCTAAAAACTGATCCGCTTTGAGGCTGGCCCCGCCTATCAACCCACCATCTACATCGGGTTGGGTTAGAAGGCTTGCTGCGTTTTCAGGTTTCACACTGCCACCGTATTGAATAACCATTTGCGCTGCAGTTTCGGCGCCATGATGCTTGGCGATCCAGCTCCGAATAAATGCATGGGCATCTTGGGCTTGTTGAGGAGTCGCATTATGGCCTGTTCCGATGGCCCAAACCGGTTCGTATGCCAAGACTATCGATTTATAACAGTTGGCACTAACTCCAGCGAGGCTGCCATCCAATTGGTTCTTCAGAATTTCATTGGTTTTGTTGGCTTGGCGTTCATCGAGGGATTCGCCAATGCAAAGAATAACATGAAGTCCTGTACTTAAAGCGGCGTGAACCTTTTTGTTAACTGCGATATCGCATTCACCCATTTTGTGTCTGCGTTCGCTATGCCCAAGGATTACATATTTGCAACCTAAATCGAGAAGCATAGCAGGGCTGATTTCACCAGTGAAGGCCCCATCTTTTTCGTGGTAACAGTTTTGGGCCCCCAGTGCGATTTGGGTTCCTTTTAGAACTTCCCCTACGGTTTGCAGGTAGGTGAAAGGGGGGCAAAGAGCGACATCAACTTGATGGATTCCTGCCATGAGGGCAACAACTTCTTGGGCCAACTTTTTAGCGGTGGTATGGTCGGTGAACATTTTCCAGTTGCCTGCTACAAATTTCTTACGCATTTAAACTCCGACTTTCTAAAAGAGGTTGATACTTGAGTTATATTAAAGAACAAAAGCCTTATCCGCCAGTATCTTAGTTAATAAACCACAAAAATATTAGCTCTTATTCACTAATAAATCAGCGGTCAACAAATGATTATTGCAAGAAGTTGCTGGTTTACTAACCCGAGACTTGTGCGACGGGGTACGACCCTAGCACCGTTACTTCTGTACATTCGTCATGAAATGCTTTAAGCATTTTGCTGATTTTTGGATCATCGATATGACCTTCGAAATCTGCGAAGAAAATGTATTCGTTTTTTGCAACTCGTGAAGGGAAAGACTCAATCCATGCCAAGTTTACTTTGTTAGCCTTGAATACAGAAATGGCATCTGCAAGAGAGCCCGGGCTGTGTGGAATGCGAAACATGAGGGTGGTTTTATCATTACCAGTCTTAACGCTTTTCTGGTGCCCAATGACTGCAAACCTAGTTTCATTGTCTGCGGAATCTTGAATATCTTCAAACAAAATGCGCAATCCGTAGCGAACAGCAGCCTGCCTGCTAGCGACAGCCGCTGCGCCTGGTTCGCGCTGGGCTAATTCTGCAGCAGTTGTGGTGCTCGAAACTTCGGTAAGTAATGCTTGAGGAGTGTTTTTGCCCAGCCAGTTTCGGCATTGCGAGATGGCTTGCGGCTTACTGTAAACCCTACGGATATCTTTAGCTTCGCATTTTGCCATTAGGTTATGATGAATCTGCAGCCTTATCTCAGAACAAATAATCAATTGGGGCATGCGCATAAACATATCGAGCGTATCCGCAATGCGGCCATCGGTAGAGTTTTCAACGGGAACGACGCCAAAATCGGCATGACCCCGGTTTACTTCTTCGAATACTGCGGTGATGCTGCCTACGGGTACGAATTCGACAGCCTGGCCAAAGCGTTCGATGGCTGCAAGATGGCTATAGCTATATTCTGGCCCGAGGTAGGTTACTTTCAGGAGTTTCTGTAAGGCCCTAGATCCACTCATGATTTCACGGAAAACGGAACGAACAGTACTTACATCAAGGGCATGCGGATATTTTGTGTGGGCTTCCAAAACATTAGCTAAAACTTCTTCTTCGCGGGCAGGGGAAAAAATGTCTTCGCCATTCTCTAATTTGATTTTCCCAACTTCACCTGCTGCCGAAGCTCTTTCGTTTATTAGTTTGAGGATTTGCAGATCGAGTTTATCAATTTGATTGCGAACACTTTTTACAAGTGCTTGCGCTTTGGCAGGGTTGGGTACACAGGCAGGTTCTATTTTTCGCGCCATGATAAGTCTCAGTTAGGAATACTTTTTTGCGAAAAGTTTGGTTAATGTATGGGTGCCATTACTTATAGTCAATGAATTAATCCCAGATCCTTCTACAAAAGAGTCTTGGGAACACTCTATCAGGTTTATCTAGATTTTGCAAAGCCCTTATTTTGACAACTTTAGATTTTGTTTAGTGTTCAAAAGGTTAGTAATTGTTTGTGCTGCCAAATTGGCGGTCGGATTGAAAAGTTGGCCTTTTACGGCTTTCCTCCCACAACTATAACATTTTTAAAATTCGTTTTATCTATATACTGTAATGAGACTTACAATGATTAGTAAGGTTTCTTCGATTCTGGCATGGCACTTGCTAATTTATTTTTATTAAAATTCTGCCTATACTTAATTAAGAGTCTATTGTCCTGTTTGTTGTTGTGGCCCTGTTTATTGTTGAGTTTAGGTGGGTTTTAATGCCATTTATTCATTTTAAAGTGGCAAAACTTGCAATTAGTTGTTTATCTTGAGCGAATAATTAAGTGATATTTTACATTTTCGAACAATATTGCTCGAATCTTTTACTTGGAGAACTGAGATGGCTGAAGAAAAAATCATTGGTATCGATCTGGGAACGACCAATTCTGTTGTTGCGGTTATGGAAGGCGGTGAAGTTAAGGTCATCGCTAATCAGGAAGGCAATCGCATTACTCCCAGCGTTGTGGCATTTACTGACAAGGGCGATCGCTTGGTAGGCGATCCTGCCAAGCGACAGGCGGTTACCAACCCCCGTAGGACTGTTTACTCGATCAAGCGTTTTATGGGTCGTAGGGTAAGTGAAGTTAAGGGCGAAGAAAAGTTAGTCCCCTACAAAGTTCTCGGTGGCCCAGAAGACACAGCAAAAGTGGATATCGATGGCAAGTCTTATACCCCGCCCGAAATTTCTGCAATGATTCTTCGCAAGCTTAAAGAATCTGCGGAAAACTATCTTGGGCATACGGTTCGTAAAGCTGTTATTACTGTTCCTGCTTATTTTAATGATGCTCAAAGGCAATCCACTATCGAAGCGGCTCAGATCGCAGGATTCGATACCGAATGGGAAATCGAAGATCCCGTAACCGGCAACAAATCCCGGCAGCGCATGCGCATTATTAACGAGCCTACTGCGGCTTCCCTTGCCTATGGCATGGATAGGAAGGCCAACGAAAAGATTGCAGTTTTTGATCTTGGCGGTGGTACTTTCGATATTTCCATCCTTGATGTTGGCGATGGTATTTTTAAAGTTGAATCCACCAATGGAGATACTCATCTTGGTGGCGATGACTTTGACCAAGTGGTTATCGATTACATTGCAGAAGAATTTAAAAAGGAAAACGGCATTGATCTTCGTAAGGATCAAATGGCACTGCAACGCCTCAAAGAAGCTGCAGAGCGTGCTAAAAAAGATCTTTCCCAGCAGACTACTACAGATATCAACCTGCCATTTATTACTGCAGATGCCACTGGGCCAAAGCATTTACAGATGGCGCTTACACGGTCTAAGTTTGAGCAATTGGTTGATCCTTTGATTGAAAAATGTCGTGGCCCTGTTCTTTGTGCCCTCGCCGATGCCAAGATGAAGCCTTCTGATATTGATGAAGTGGTTATGGTGGGCGGGATGACACGCATGCCCAAGATTCAATGGTTGGTTAAGGATATCTTCGGTAAAGAAGGCCATCGCGGCGTTAACCCTGATGAAGTGGTTGCTATTGGTGCTGCTATTCAAGGTGCGCAACTTCTTCTAGGCAGCAAATCAGAATTGTTGCTGGTTGATGTTACACCTTTATCGCTGGGCATTGAAACATTGGGTGGCAGGCTGACTCGTTTGATCGAGCGAAATACCTCCATCCCTTCCGAAAAGAAACAGGTATTCTCGACTGCTGCGGATAACCAGACCGCAGTTACTATCTCTGTTTATCAGGGTGAAAGTGAAGTTGCTAAGAGTGTAGGTAATCGTATGCTTGGTGAATTTAACCTTGAAGGCATTGGTGCTGCATCGCGTGGCGAACCACAGATCGAAGTAACTTTTGCCTTGGATACCAATGGGATTCTCAAAGTTACTGCCAAGGATCTTGGAACTGGCAAAGAAGCCAAGGTCGAAATCAAGGGCTCGAGTGGTATCAGCAAAGAAGAAGTAGACCGGATGCGCAAAGATGCGGAGTTGCATGCCGATGAAGATAAGCGCAAGCTTGAAATCATCAATGCTCGCAATGAAGCCGACAACACGGTCTTTCAGATTGAAAAGCAGCTCAAAGAGCATGGATCGAAATTATCTGATTCCACCAAAACGGTGGTTCAGGGTGCTATCGATCGGGTTAAGGAATCGTGCAAGGGTGAAGATGCGCAAGCAATCAAGCAAGCTACTTCCGATTTGATCACCGCTTCACAAGAGTTGGCCAAGCATACGTCAGGTGGCCCCGGTGAAACCGGCCAACCTGGTGCTGCACCCGGGCAGGGCGGGCCAGCGGGTGGCAAGGGTGGCGATGATGTGATCGATGCAGAGTTTGAAGTTAAGAAGTAATTGTAACTGAAATAATAAAAAGCCCTAGTCTCCTTTGGAAACTAGGGCTTTTTTCTTTTGTGTGAATTGAATGGTAAGACTAAAGATGGTATTAAGTTCGAAAACAATGAAGTAAAACCAGAGCGTGGCGATATTCCGTGTGTTGCTTTTGTCGGAAAAGAATTAATCGCTACTACCTCTAACGGTGCTTTTTATTCTGCTGATGGATTAACTTGGTTAGCTCAAAACTAGCCCGGTCCCCAGGCAGATTCGCAAGGTAGAAAACTGGTACTACGGATATACAGGTGCGCCTACAAAAATTTCTCGCTGTGCAGATGGCATCAAATGGGATCTAGTTCCAAATGAAAAAGAATGGCAGGTAAAGAACTATGCCTATGGGCCTTTAGGTGGTGGCCCCCCTCCGGTGCTACCAAAACCGCCAGAGAAAAAATGATTCGTATCGCAAATGGCTCAAGCAAAATAATGAATAGAATCGCATTTGGTGTAAAAACAGCTTAATCTAGAATGGTTAATAAATCAGCTTAGGTTGTAGATTAGGGAATAAAACTCCGCCCCGTGCTTACTGTTATAGTGCAGTGATTTTAAGTGATTACTTAAATTTCTTTCTCACTAGCGAACGATAAAGGGTTTGCGATATTCACGGGTTAACATAGCGTTTGCCTTCGGGTTATTGGCAAATTCTTCCCGCTCGGGAACTAGGTTTAGAACCGTTCCTAAAGTCATTTTTGTTTTTTCAAGATCAACCTTGTTGTCGGTAAGGTGTTTGAGGGTGCGGTCAAGGGTAGCAGAGGAATCATCGTGAGAGTTGATTTTTGCTAATTGATTGCGAACTTGGTCAACGGTTGCTTCCGTACCAAGTCGCCAAGAAATATTGCCGATATGGCAAAGCGAGGTGGAAAGATGACCTTCTAATATTTCAGCATTAAGTTCTTCGCGCTTTCGACTGCGAACCGCATTGATGAAATTGGCGAAGTGGTTTTCACTTTTTCTTTTAGCGGTGAAGGTGCTGATAAGCTTACCCTCTTTATCGAAGAGCGAGTTACCTGCAATCGAGGCATCGGGCCCGTGGAAGAGCCAACCGCCTGTGAAACCGGTTCTGAAGGGTTCGGTTTTTAAGCCGCGAGTTTCAGCAACGATAGTCTTGGTGCCGTAGTTAAATATGCAAACTTGTGTGTTGGGAGTTTCTCCCGCATCGACATAGGAGAATCGTCCGCCATAACTGATTGCAGAAAGAGGCAGAGAGTTTAGTCCAAGGCCCCAACGGCAGATGTCGATGGAATGGATGTTGTTATTACCAAGTTCGCCGTTACCGGTCTGCCAATCCCAATGCCAATCGTAATGAAGATTTTTGCGGGAGAGTTGGCTAAGAGGTGCGGGGCCCATAAAAAGATTGTAGTCCACATTTTTTGGGACTTCGTAAGTTCCCCTAGGGCCGATGGAACCTCTCCCGCCATAGATGATGCTGCGAGCAAGTTTGACATCGCCTAGTTTTCCTGCCTTCATATATTCAACCGCTTCCGCAAGTGCCATATTAGAACGATTTTGTGTTCCTCCTTGGCAAATGCGATTAGTCTTTCGGGCAACTTGAACAATTCGCCTGCCTTCCGAAATGTTATGGCTCACAGGTTTTTCAACATAAGCATCTTTCCCCGCTTGCATCGCCCAAATCGCTGCAAGTGCGTGCCAATGGTTTGGCGTTGCGATGAAGACAGCGTCAACCGATTTATCATCGAAAACTTTTCGCATATCTTGAACAGCTTTCGCTGCTTTGCCGTTTTGCTGTTTCCCCGTTGCAAGGGCAAGTTCATTTGCAAGACCCATATCTGGATCGCAAACATAAACGATTTCAACATCAGGAACTTTTGCAAGCTCCGCTGTGTGTTGTCTACCCCGAATCCGACACCCCAGAATTGCAACCCGAACTTGGTTGGAAGGTTTTCCTGATGCTGGTTTGTCTTGAGCTACAAGCTCGGGAACTGTTGTTGCTGCTAAGGCTGCTGTTGCAAGCATTGTGTCTTCGAGGAAGAACCGGCGTGTAATCGAGTTCATTTGCAATTCCTTTTAAAGTTTGGTTGATTGTGCAGGGGTAGGAAGGAGGATTAATCTTTTTTAGAAGCAGCGGCTTTTGCTTTTGCCTTTGTCATTACATCTTTGATTGAGACGGGGATTCCGCCCAATCGTTTACTTTCATCTGCGGCTTCCATGAAGGCAAAAACTTCAAGCGTTTCTTCAGGTGTAACAGGTGCTACCCCGGTTTTGAAAAATTTTGCAATCTCGCGACATAAGGGTTCGTAGCCATCACCTTTAACCATAGGAACAATGGCTTTGGTACCAAAAGCAACTGCGCCGAAATCTGCTTTATTACGGCGTAAGCCACGGTAAGTGCCTACTCGTCCATTTTTCCAGACCCCAGTTACTATGTCTGCATCGGTTGCTTGAATACGAGAAACAGATTCACAACCGGTTCCCATTAAAGTGAAAAGTGCATCTACGCCATGAACTCCATAAAAGAATAAATCAGGAGTGCCCTCTTGATAAGAGCAAGGTCCCCAGGTTTCAGCTCCTGCGATTTCTCCTAAGGTTTCATTCTTTTTGAGCTCTTGTAATCCTTGGCCAAATCGAATCGACGAACTTGAAAAGCAAGGCACTTTATGTTGCTTGGCTAAGTCGAAAATAGCAATCGCATCGGCTAGGGATCCTGCTAATGGTTTGTCGATGAAAAGTGGCTTGCCTGCTTTGATAACAGGGATTGCTTCTTGTAGGTGAATTCTGCCATCAACGCTTTCGAGAAAAATGACATCAACTTTTTCGAGAAGTTTGGGGATAGAGTCAACGATTTCGATACCCATACCTCGGAGTTCATCGGTAAATTTAGCGACGCGAGTTTTGCTAGGAGCGAAGTCGGTGCCTCCTGAATAAGCTGCGATAATTTTAATGCCTGCTAAATCGCCGGTTGCCTTGGGGCCCTTGAACAAGCGCACAAATGAGGGAACATGCGAAGTGTCTAGGCCGATCATTCCTGCGCGGATTGGAGTTTTCGTCTGACCGTTTGCTTCACTTTGGGGTAGGGCTATTATGCCTAGAACGATGGCGAAGGCAGTGAGAGTTGTTTTCATAGCAATGTTTCTCCGGGAGGTTAGATAAGGCACCGAGTTTGATTTATAAGGCGTGTCTTGATATTAAATCTTTTACCATAGTTCAAAGGGCTTTGCAAATTTAGCAAAAAAAATCTTGAAATGATTATTGTTCAACGCGAGAAAATATCTGAATTGCCAAATAATGATGCTGCTATTGCTGATATATTCTGGGTCTTGGTGCTTCATTAGTGGGCCTGTTGGTGTTGGAATGATTGCGCAAGGATGGAAGAGTATGAGCGACAATGATAGTGCCCTTGGCCGATGCTTGAAAACCATATTAATTGCTGAGCGTAATATTGATGCGGCTAGAATATCACTGTGTGATTTAGCTGAAGATATCTCTGCTAAAGTAAAACCTACAAGGAATAAATTTGAAATAGATATTGATGCGGACGGGATTTATCATTTTGCTTTTGATTGGTTTAAAATCACAAACCTAGGAGCTGAACTTTTGAATGTAACCATTGAGGTTGAATTGATTAGTGCGAATGGCGAGAAAAGAAAAAACATACATTTTCTAGAAAAATGGCCAGATAATAAGCAGATGTTTGCAGGTTATGTAGGGGGAGTTACAAGTCTCGATAAAAAGTTTTCGGGTGGAACAACTACAGTTAATGGTATACAGAAAGCAAATGTTCGAGTCTTTTCTTCAACTTTATCGGCAGTTATTGTTCATTATTATCAGGGAAAAGATAAAAACATAGAACAAGATACTTAAAAAATGCGCTTAAGTTTTAAATACCAGCCCTTTGTTTCTGGAATATTTTTTCCTACTCCACAAGGGTTCTCTTTGTATATGGTTGGATTACTTATAATAAAAATGGTGAATCGAAACGATACATTTATGATAAGTGTATTCTTTTATCAGGCAAGCAAAGTGATTATGATTTGGGCAATGTAGATTTAGATATATCAAAGGTAGAAGTTCGTTTGCTTGTTCTAGGCACTTCCTACAAACCCTTATTTAGGTTTAATAATATTGAACCTTTGAAATACAAAGCATCAAAAATAATAATGTTTTTGAACCCTGGGGCTTTCATTAATGATTTGCAAAAAGAGATGGTATTAATCCCTGTGGGTAAGTTTGTGATGGGTTCAGCCAAGGAAGCCGCAGAAACAGCCCTTAAAGATAATTTATCGTTTAAAGAATTAATCATGGATAAGGAAGCAGTAGAGGCAAGTAAGATGGTAGGGGGGGTTGTTGGTGGCAGGCCAAGTTTGAGAGACAGCACGATGTAACAATATCCAAGTCGTTTTATATGGGTAAGTATGAAGTTACACAGGAGCAATGGGAAGGAGTGATGGGATATAACCCAAGTACTAATAAGGAAGTAAAACTGCCAGTAACGAATGTATCGTGGGATGATTGTCAGGATTTTATCAAGAAGCTAAATGCAAAGGGGTTATCGTTTGCCAACGGAAGCAGAAACGGAATATGCCGGTCGAGGTAAATCAACAACCAGCAGATTTTACGGAGAAAGTGATGAGTTGTTGGGGAAATATGCGTGGTACTATAAAAAAAGTCAACAAAAAAGTTGGCCGGTTGCAATGTTAAAGCCAAATGTGTTTACATGGTGTTTGGATGAATATATGAGTTATAAAATTGTAGCGGATAAAATTAGTGAAGATAAAGAATCTAAGTTTTTACTCGAAACGTTAGAACGCCGTGTGATTCGCGGTGGGCCTTTCAGCCATGGTGCTAGGGTTACTCGCTCGGCCAACCGCCACGATATCCCGCCTTATAGCCGGCGCGGTAGTCTTGGGTTTCGGCTTGTGAAGACTCTGTAATTACTGCGTGGTTCTTTACTGCTTTACTGCTTGTGGTTTTTGGTTTCTGTATTTGTCTTAAAGAACCTCCACGAAGTGTTAAAATTTAAAAACTAGAAAGAAAACATAGGTGGCACCGCCTCTTCAAAACTAATTTAACTTCCTTCAGGGGTGCACCAGTTAGGCCAAACAAGTTTTATGCAAACTACCTAAACTCTCATTAGTTTGGGATGGAGAGGTTGGGTAAGCCAGAAACAGGATGTTATTTCATTTCCCGCCAAAGGATTAAGAAGTTTTGCGGTAAGTACATTGATTGAATTACTTCCTGTCTTGACCTACTTTTTCCTTTGTTGTTATAACTGTAAATGAATAGTTAGCTTCGTTTAGGCATGGATGTCTGAATGGAAGGTAAAGAACAGGGAGTGGATTCGGATGAAAAAGCCGGACGCCGAACAGCACAGATGGTTCACATGGCCAACCTTTTTGGCCCTTGTAGCTGCGTTTGCAATGGTGGGATTCGCCTTTGCTGTAAACCCCAATGAGCGTTTGGTCAAGCCTGGGCCCAGCCCACAAGATAAAGATGAAATCAACAAGAAAGATGGCAAAATCTGGGTACTTGATTTCAAATTCAAGGATCCGAGGCTGGTCAAGGTTGATATCCCGGGGCGAGGGCAGAAAGTCTGCTGGTACCTTTGGTATCAGGTAATAAATAATACAGATAAGCCACGCAGGTTCGTTCCAGATTTCGAAATCCGCACCACCGATACCAACACCGTACACAAAGACCAAATTCTTCCTAAGGTTCAAAAAGCGGTTATCAGGTTGGAAGACCCGACTGCAGACCCCGATGATTCAGATTCTGGCTTCTACAAAATCAAAAATTCCGTGACGATTGCCAAGGATGAAATACCCCCCTCGCAACCCGGATTACCCCCTAAAACTGTTACCGGAGTGGCCATTTGGGATGATGTAGACCCCGATGCCAACCGATTTAGCATTTTTATCACCGGATTATCCAACGGATGGGCCGTAACCGACCCAATTCCACCGGATATTGAGCCCGTGGTTCGTCGTAAGACCTTACAGGTTAACTTCAAACGGCTAGGCGACAAGTTCAACCAAAAGAATGGTGAAATCCAGTTTATTCCGCCTGCTAGCTGGATTTATAGGGCTGCTTCTGTCAAAATCCCACCTCTTGGCATTGCCAACAAAGATGAGGCTGGAAAAAAAGAATAATTCTTGTAGAATACTACTTCTAAATCTTCGTGTTCCTTTCCCACCCGTGATTGGGTTGGAAATTTTTTTGACTGGAGCTATAAACATGGCACATAAAAAAGGTCAGGGATCTGTAAAGAATGGTCGCGAATCTAATGCTCAGCGCCTAGGCGTAAAAGTATTTGGTGGCGGTAGCGTAACCATTGGTTGCATTATTCTTAGGCAGCGCGGTACTAAGTTTCACCCTGGTAAAAATGTTCGCAGGGCCAAGGATGACACCCTTTTCGCCATGGCAGATGGTAAGGTTGTTTTTGATCGCGATGGCCGTCGCGTTAATGTTCTTCCCCATGCTGTTGCGGCTGTTTCAGCCAACTAAAGCATGCTTCCAAGAAGTTGTGGCTGTTTAAAGCACGCTTAAAATGTATTCTGCACGCCTGCTGGTTTCTGCCAACAGGCGTGTTTTTTTATCCCCACCCTTAAACCTTTTCTCATTCCATGCCTTCATCTCCTCCCAACTTTCAAAATTTTTTAAACCTCGATGAGTTTGAAACCGCTGCAAGGGTTTTGCTTTCGCCTATGGCTCATGCTTATTTTTCTGGAGGTGCCTGCGATCAAATCACCCTTCGAGAAAATATATCTTCCTGGAACAGCATCAAGCTTTGGCCCAGAATTTTAAAAGGCGTTGCTGCCCCCGATTTAACTTCAACCCTCTTTGGCAATTCTGTTTCCCTCCCATTTTTTTGCGCACCCGTCGCTATGTTAAAGCTTGCTCACCCTCACGGGGAAATTGCCGTGGCAAGGGCCATGAATCATTTAACCCTCCCATACTTTGCCAGCACGATGGCGACCACATCTCTGGAAGATATCGCACAGGAAACCAAAAGTACCACGGCTTATTTTCAGCTCTATTGTTTTAAAGATATCGCCCTTACCAAATCATTGGTTCAACGGGCAGAGCAAGCCGGGTTCAAAGGCTTGGTGGTTACCGTGGATGCGCAAATCTTGGGAAAAAGAGAAGCCGATACAAGGCATCAGTTTCACCTACCCACTCCACTTAAACTTGAAAATCTTGATTATCAATCCAACCTCGCACTTCATACCTCGGAAGGTTCGGGTGCAGAGCGTATTTCCGCCCACTTTGATACTTCGTTAGATTGGAAATCACTCGAAGCAATCCTTGCGGATACTAAACTCCCGTGGGCTATCAAAGGCGTTTTGCATCCTGATGATGCAGCTATTGCTACCAGCCTTGGCGCTAAAGCCATCTTCATTTCCAACCATGGTGGCAGGCAACTCGATGGTGTTCCCACTGCACTCGAGGTGCTGCCTCATTTTGCCAAAGTTCTTAAAGGCCAAACGGAAATTTTTGTTGATGGTGGTATTCGCAGAGGCACGGATATTATTAAAGCCCTTATTTTAGGCGCAAAGGGTGTCCTCATTGGAAAGCCGATGATTTGGGCGCTTGCAGTTGGCGGAGAAGCTGGCGTTATTAGGATGATGCAAATCCTTGAAGAGGAGTTGCGTTTGGGAATGTGCTTGCTGGGTTGTTCCTCGCTGAAAAATCTCGATGATCGGTATTTGTTTAACCGCTAATGTTTACTAGCTGAAAGCGTTTACTCTTTATTATTTGTCGCTTAGTAGAATTGCGTTTGCTTCATTTATTGATTGTAAAAATGGTGTAAGTGCCATAGTCTTCAATAGTTCTTATAAGAGTCTAATAAAAGGATAAGAAGCCAATATGAATAAATCTATTTTAAGCGTCTTGATTTTCTTTGGTGTAATTGGCTTTTGCGATAATGCAACCGCTAAGCCTATTAAGGTTTTTATCCTTGCAGGGCAATCAAACATGGAGGGTGCGGGTGTTATCAAGTCAGATCCCCAGCGAAACGATGGCAAAGGCTCGCTAGAATATCTTGTCAAGAATGAGGCCACTGCGAAACAGTTTGCCACACTAGTTGATTCTTCCAAGAACTGGCGCACCCGGGATGATGTCTGGATTACTTATCTGGATCGCAAGGGCCCCCTCACCGTTGGGTTTGGCGCAAGAAAAGAAACAATAGGGCCGGAGCTTGGCTTCGGCTGGGTGGTCGGGGATGCTTTCGACGAACCGGTTCTGCTCATCAAATGTGCCTGGGGTGGGAAAAGCCTTGCAGTTGATTTCCGCCCCCCGAGTGCTGGCAAGAACCCCTATTCCCTCGGGCAGAAAAATGATGCTGACATCGCAAAAGAACCTGCCATCGTTGGCAAATACTATCGTGAAACGCTGGCACTTACCAAAACTGCTCTCGCCAACATCAAGGATCTTGTTCCAGGTCATGAGGGTGATTATGTAATTGCGGGCTTTGGTTGGCACCAAGGATGGAACGATCGCATTAGCGATAATTTTAACACAGAATATCAAAGTAACATGGCGCACTTTATTCGCGATATCCGCAAAGATCTTGGCGCCCCCAAGATGCCTTTTGTCATTGCAGAAACCGGTATGACAGGCCCTGAAGAAAAACATCCCCGAGCCCTTGCTCTTATGAAGGCCCAAGCTGCGGTCGCAGAATTCCCAGAATTTAAAGGCAATGTTGCCTTTGTTGCTACCAAAGATTTCTGGCGTTCAAAGGAACAATCCCCCAGTGGCCAAGGTTATCATTGGAATTCGAATGCAGAGACTTATTACTTGATAGGCGAATCCATGGGCAAGGCGATGATAAAGCTTTTATCAACGAACAAATAGCTTGTGGCTTAAGCAAGAAAGAGACTTCTTGCTGCATGGGGAATTATTATCCTTGCGATAATATATTGCATTCTCCGTTGTAAAACTTCTGATAATCCAAGTAAGTGTAAACTCTGTATAATAACTATCAGTGAGCCATCGGATTTTATTAAGTAAAGATCCGGCGGAATCACCCCTGTTATGTTTGGAGTCAAACCCTTGATTATTAACTATCGCCATCAGTTTGCAATGGGTCTGCTATTGGGAATTACCATATGCCTAGCGGGCTGTAATCAAAAAAGGATGGCCCCGCAAGCCCCACCTCCACCCGTGGTAACCATTACAAAACCAATTCTCTTCACGGTACAAAATTACCATGAATACAACGGGAACTTGGATGCTATCGAAACCGTTCACATTCAAGCCCGTGTAAAAGGGTTTCTTAACGATATTGCCTTTACCGAGGGAGAAGAAGTTAAAAAAGGGGCCCTGCTTTTTAAGATCGATCCCCGCGAACATTCTGCAGCAGTGAAAAGGTCAGAAGCAGACCTTCGTAAGGCAACCACGGAGTTTGAACGATACCGCTCTGAAGCAGATCGTGGCAGCAGGCTTGTTGGCACGCGAGCGGTTGGGACAGAAGATTTTGAGCAACGGGTTGCAGTTCGCGAAACAGCAGCAGCAACAATGTTGCAGGCCCAGGCTGCGTTAGAAGGCGCAAAGCTTCAACTTAGCTTTACCGAAATTCTTTCGCCCATAAATGGACAAATTGGGCGTGCCTTGGTTACACGAGGCAATCTTGTCGGGCAAAACGAAGCAACTTTACTCACCACCATAGTCAGTATGGACCCACTGTTTGTGTTTTTTGATATTCCAGAGCGCGATTTAATTGATTTCCAGCGCGCAAGGCATTCAGGAAAACAAGCAGATGTTCTTAGTGGTTCGCTTTCTCTTGAAGTGGGGGTGACCACCGAAGAAGGCTATCCCCATACCGGCAAGATTGACTTCCGAGAAAACACGGTAGATATCGGTACTGGTACCGTTCGGATGCGGGGCCGTATCCCAAATCCGCGCATACTACCAGGCAACACTCATCTTTTATACCCCGGCCTTTATGCTCGCATTCGTGTTCCTTCTGGTGATCCCAGATCATTGCCTGCAATTCCTGAAGATGCGTTGATGACCGGGCAAGAAGGTAGGTTTGTTTATGTGCTAGGTGAAGGCAATATTGTGCAGAAGCGAACCGTGCAAGTTGGCCCTCAAATTTATAAAGGGGTTCGTTCCGAAAGTGCGCAGCCTCAGGGTTGGACTTTGTTTGCCCCTGCTGCCTCGCCAGAAACTAAAGATCAGGTGGTGCAATTGCCCGCAGTGATTTCGATTGAAAGCGGATTGAGTATTGAAGATCGTGTGATAGTTAATGGCTTGACAAAGGCCCGGCCCGGTTCGCCTGTTGCCCCCAAATCTTTGGAGCTTAAGCCGCCAAAATCTGCCGGGACCAAATAATCCTTCACCCTACTGCAGGAATTTAGAGTACTTCATGCTTTCAAAGTTCTTTATTGATCGCCCTGTTTTTGCTAATGTTATTGCAATCGTTACCATTCTTCTCGGAGTGGTTGCGCTTTATCGATTGCCCGTCGAACGCTATCCCGCAATCGTTCCTCCCACCGTGGTAGTGAGTGCTGTTTATCCGGGCGCCAATGCAAAAGTTGTGGCCGATACTGTCGCTGCACCCATCGAGCAACAGGTGAACGGGGTGGAAAACATGATGTACATGACTTCCACTAGTTCTGCAGATGGCACCTATGCCCTGACGATTACTTTCGAGATCGGAACAAATCTGGATGGTGCCCAGGTGTTGGTTCAAAACCGGGTGGCGATTGCCCAACCTAGTCTGCCCGAAGAAGTTCGCAGGCAGGGTTTGTCGGTCAAGAAGCAATCATCGAATATTATCTTGGCAGTTACTTTAACATCGCCCAGCAAGAAATTTGATGGGCTGTTTTTATCAAATTATGCAACTCTGCGTTTACGCGATGAACTTAGCCGTGTTGATGGCGTTGGTGAAGTGCTGGTGCGAGGCGTGGGGGCATATGCAATGCGCATTTGGCTGGATCCAGATAAGCTTGCATCGCGACAATTGACAACGCAAGATGTAACTGCGGCATTGGCAAGACAGAATGTGCAGGTGGCTGCGGGGCAGGTGGGTCAACCACCCAGTCCCGATGGCCAGCGCTTTCAAATGACCGTGACAACTCTGGGTAGGCTTTCTGATCCCGAACAATTCGAAGGAATAGTTATAAAGGCAAGTGCATCAGGGCAGGTAGTTTATTTGCGTGATGTTGCACGGGTTGAACTGGGTGCGCAAAATTACGACTCTTTTGCTTCTCGTAACGGCATGGATTCCGCCAATATGCTTGTCTATCAACTTCCAGGCTCGAATGCGATTGAGGTCGCCCGTTCAGTCCGTGTTGCGATGGAAAAGATCAAGCCTACTTTGCCCGAAGGGATGGAGTACAGCATTCCTTTTGATACGACCAAATTTGTTGAGGCTGCAATTCGTGGCGTTTATACCACTTTAATTGAAGCTGGCCTTTTGGTTTTAATTGTGATCCTAGTGTTTCTGCAAAGCTGGCGGGCCCTTTTGATTCCCGCTACCACCGTTCCGGTTACCATTATTGGTGCGTTTGCTTTTATGCCTCTTTTTGGCTTTTCGGTTAACATGCTTACTCTTTTCGGATTGATTCTTGCCATTGGGATTGTAGTTGATGATGCCATTGTAATTGTTGAAAATGCCACCCATCATATCGAGCGAGGATTAGCCCCGCGCGAGGCCACCATCAAAGCCATGACCGAGGTGACCGGCCCTGTCATGGCAATCACTTTGGTTTTGATGGCAGTCTTTTTGCCTACCGCTTTTCTGGGCGGTATCACTGGCCAACTTTACCGCCAGTTTGCTCTTACCATCGCCGCCACCGCTTTTATCAGCGCAGTAAATGCCCTTACCTTAAAGCCTGCGCAATGCGCCACTTATCTTAGGCCGTATACCGGGAAGAACTTTTTCACTCGTGTCTTCGATTTCTTCTATAAGCCCGTGGAATGGTTTTATTCTTGCTGCGTCAGCCAGTTGTTGCGTGTGTGGTGGTTGGTGCTGATTGTTTTTGTCGGCCTTGCGATCTTTACAGGATGGTGGTATCAGAAAACGCCAACTGGATTTCTACCTACGGAAGATCAAGGGTATGTGATTATTGCAGTTCAATTACCGGATGCTGCATCGCTGGATCGAACCCGAGAAGTGACCGAGCAGATGAGTAAAATATTTGCCAGCACGCCCGGCGTTGAACACTGGTTCGTACTGGGTGGGTTTTCGTTGCTGGATGGAACCAATGCCTCGAATGGGGCAACCGCATTTGCTGCCTGGTCGGATTGGTCCAAGCGAACAACGCCGGAGTTATCCCAAGAATCGCTGGTGGCCCGATTGCAAAAAGAGTTTTCCCAGATGCAGGAACCATTTGTTTTGGTGTTGGTGCCACCTTCCATTCAAGGATTGGGTGTAGCAGGCGGGTTCCAAATGCAGATTGAAGATCGCGAGGGCGTGGGGCCTGATATTCTTCAAGAACGCACTCAGGCAGTTATCGATGAGGCTAAAAAATTACCCGAAATCGGGGGTGCTTCCACTTCCTTCCGAGCTGGTGTACCTCAACTTTATTTGAACATCGATCGCGTTAAAGCCGAGCGAATGGGCGTCTTACTAAGCGATGTTTTTGCAACGATTCAAGCAAACCTTGGTTCGGTTTATGTGAATGATTTTAATAAATTTGATCGTACTTATCAGGTGCGAGTTCAAGCTGATGCACGATTTCGTTCTGATCCCGCTAGGCTCAGGCGTTTAGAAGTTCGCAATCGAACTGGCCAGCGTGTACCTTTGGCTACTTTGCTTGCACCAGAAACCAGAATCGGGGCCCAGTCCATCATCCGATATAATTTGTATCCAACTGCCTCTATCAATGGAGGCGCTGCACCGGGGGTTAGTTCGGGCGAGGCGCTGAAGGTGATGGAATCTGTTGCTGCCAAAGTTCTTCCCCAATCTATGGGTTTCGATTGGACGGGCATTGCCTATCAGGAAAAGCGAATCAGTGGCGAGGCGGTCTTTGTTTTCGCACTTGCAGTGTTGTTGGTTTATCTGGTGTTGGCCGCGCAATACGAAAGCTGGTTACTTCCCTTTGCAGTGATCTTGGTAGTGCCTCTTGGAATTTTTGGTGTAGTAGCTGCTGTTAATTTCACGGGTACAGATAATAACATGTACACTCAGATTGGGGTGGTGCTCATTATTGCCTTGGCTTCAAAGAATGCAATTTTGATCGTAGAGTTTGCCCGTGAGTTACGCTTGGAAGGAAGATCAATTCATGAGGCTGCGATTGAGGCGGCCCGTATGCGCTTTCGCCCAATTCTTATGACTAGTTTTGCTTTTATTATGGGGGTATTGCCTTTGGTTTGGGCGACGGGTGCTGCTGCAGCAAGTCGACGGGCATTGGGTACTGCGGTTTTTGGTGGCATGATCACCTCGACCGTGCTTGCGGTTTTCTTTGTGCCTGTATTTTATGTTGCGGTTCAGAAATTGATTGAGTTCTGGAATGGCCCGCCTAGGGTTAGAATTGTAGAAGAAGTGCACCCATCTGCTTAAAATGGGTGTTTGAATTCCAAACTTTTATTGTTAACGGAGAGGGGGGGATTTGAACCCCCGATAGCCTTTCAGCTATTTCGGTTTTCGAGACCGACGCATTCAGCCGCTCTGCCACCTCTCCATAATCCCAACTACTGAATCTACTGTAAAACCGCAGAATCCAGCAATTCTTAGCTGCAGTATTACCATGCATCAATTTATTATCTTACAAGAAGAATGTGGCAAAGGCGACCTTGTTTTAACCTGTTCTACAGGGTTGATCTGCAAAGTCGTTCTATTATCACATCCCAATATTTGCACAAACTGCGTGTTATTTTAATTCCTTGATCCTAATACGGCGGTATTCCATCGTACCACGATCAGCTTCAAGGCCGATTGGGCCCGTCATTGGCAGTTCGTTTGGAAACTTTAATTCTTCGCCATTGCAGGTGCAGGTTGCGACTTTTCCTTTTACGATTACTTCGATTTCATTCCAATCTTGGGCCTTGTACTTCTTCAAATCTTTGTAAGGGCCAGCAACAAGATAATCCCTGCATTGGAGTTGGGGCTTGCGGATGAAGACGCCACTGTCTGCATTTACTTCAGCACGAAACTCTAGCTTCAAATGGAAGTCGGTTGGGAATTCTTGCACAGTCCACATTTGAGCGGTGCCCTTACCGGGGTTGACGATGATTTTTCCATCTTTTGCGGAGTAACGGCCATCGCTTGCATTGGCTTTGCCATCGAAGGCAGGGCCATTACTGTAATGCCAGCCGGTTAGATCTTTGCCATTGAGCAATAGTTTGAACCCTGGTTCAAGTTTGAATTCGGTGTCAGCTTGGGATAATGCAAGGCCGAGTGATAAAGTGATAAGGGTAGTGTTCATAAGCCTAGTTCTCCTGTTGGTAGTTTCTGATCAGCTTTCCACCAAGGTTATGGTTTGGTAGAAGCAATACGGGGTTAAATAGTTCGTTCCGTTACATTATCTTTGGTGCAGCAGGTAAGCCAACATAAAATGGTAATTCTAAAGGATTGGGTTGTTAATGCAGAAACGCTAACTCTAAGAGTTTTGGCCTTAGGCTAGAAATCGAGAGTTCTTTTAACGGTTGATAAGTGGAGCATTTATTTTGCGATGAACTATCTGACTATGGGTTTTTCTAAGTGATGCATAACCCTTCGTCAGCAGTTAAAAGAGTCAATCAGGAAATTGGCGATCCCGGGTGAGAGTTACGAGGTTAAGATCTACGATCGTTAGAAGCGCAAAGGTGAAAAATAATCGATGCGTATAAAATTGCTTTGCCACTTTTAAAAATGCTCTAAAATTAAGTATGCCTAATATGAAAATCGGTCAAGGATAGTTTTGTTTATTGCGGGCATTATAATGGTGGTTTGTAATTATTTTTGGAATTTTCATTTATGCAATGGATATTAAAAGTACTGGGGCAAAAGCCAAGATTGCAAGATTGGGAGAATCGCGCTGTTTCTCCAACGGTAGAAAAAGGCCCGCGCCCTGCAGACAACCACGATTGTTTTGAACGAGAGGTTGCAAAGGAAGCGGTGGGTTTGCCAGAGCCGGGCGGGCCCCACGAACGGGTTGCTAAAGCCATTCTAGCATACGATATATTTTTATCTGAAGTGGTATCACCTGTTTTGCGTCGTTCACCAATTCAGGAAGGTGATACCGTGGGCATAGTGTTTCATTTTTTTCCGGGAGTGGATTTGTTTTGCGGTGCAGTTGTTCTTGAATGTTTTGATGAAGGCCGAGATGGAATTTGGCGAACCGGGTTTAAGTATCGCACTTTGTCAGGCCATCCAGAACTTGGAGAAGAAACCTTCAGTGTTGAAAAAAACATGAGCACAGGAACCGTGATGGTGGCGCTGCGATCCTGGTCTAGGGCGGGTTCTTGGCTGACTTGGCTTGCTGCGCCTTACACTCGCTATAGCCAGATTCGCGCGAATAAATCTGCATTGGAACATCTTTCAAAAGTAGCTGCGCAAAAGGATTGCTTTTCAAAGTAAAACTGAGCAGCCAAAATGAAGGTAGATTTTACATTCACAAGTGAAACAATTACAATTTTTTGAAAGAACAGTCCTTAACTCACAAAGGTGCCAAATAGGTTGAGTTGGCAAGATGTTAAGCTTGTGCGGTGGAAGGCTATCGGGGTAAACCAGATTTTTTGAAAAAAGGCTCAAGCTGGAAAGCAGGGGTTCAAATAAGGTGTCATATTTGGCATGTAAGGTAATAAAAGGGTGCCTGTAGATTCCAGATTAGTCAAATAATGATTAATTTTAAAAAATCAGGCGTCATGGCACAAGGGTTGCCGTCTTTATTACGCTTTTAAAAGTTTCTAAAGAAGATGAAGAGGTGGGGAATGAGCCAGAGAGATTCAAACATGCTGTTTTTGAAGGATATGCTGGAACATTTGGTTTCTTGCCAGCAGCAATTGCAATGGACGACCGACAGCCAAGCTGTGCATGTTTTAACCGAAGTGATGCTAAGAGATTTGGAAAGATGTAACAGGTTGTGTGAGAGCATCAAACGGAAAGCAAATCATGCGGTTGCAGTCTAGCAATTTCAAAGCTGAGTAGAAAACTTTAATCAAAACGAAAGACTGGTGTGCCAAAAGGCATGCCGGTCTTTTTTTGTATTCGTGTGATTGTCAAAGCTGAAATAATCGTCACATCTTCGCTAGTTTTTGCGAACGGTAAATGCCAAACGATCTGTATAGGTGGAAGCATAAAAGCAAGAACCTTCGGTACAAAGGTCGTAGTGGATATTCTCGGGTGAAAAAATAATCCGATAAGAACCATGTAGATTGCAGCCGGCGTAGGAAACGCCAGGCACCTGGAGCGTTAGGTTCCCGGCTGGATCACTCGCTGATTGATACATGTTATCCGTGTGGATGGCTAAGGCGGAGTGATAGATCAGACCGGGGAAAGTTTCAGGCCAAGCTTGTAATAAACAAGCCACCCCCGACCCAAGTTTTAACGAGGAGTTACGATGAAGAGGATGCGCATGGTAGCGCCGCTGTTGGCAGTTATGGTTGGTTTGTTTGCCACCCAAAATGTGTCAGCCTCAAACTGCGGTGCAGGTAAGTACAACGCATCTGGCTCGCCTTGCTGCGATGCCCAGAGCTGTTTTTCATCAGCCACCGGGCAGATGAGAGAAAATTTCCGCCTTGTTGTGGATAATGTCCTAGGCAAGCGCTGGTTGACTTCCTACACCACGGTACAGGAAACAACCATGAAACAAGTCACGAAGACTTGTTACAAAGATGAAGCTCGTACTTGCTACAAGAAGTGCTATGAAACGGTCTTCAAAAATGTTGAAGAACAAGTTCAGAAAAAAGTAGTAGAAACTGCTTACAAGGATTGCGAATATACCGTATGCAAGCCAGTCAAGAAGACTTGCATGAAGGAAGTTACTTCCACGGTTTGCAAGCCAGTATGCGAAACCCACTACAAAGATTGCAAGTACACCATTTGCAAGCGCATTCCAGTTCAATGCGAAAAAGAATGCTGCTATACCGTATGCAAACCTGTAACCGAAGTGCATTGCCACAAGGTTACTTGCCAGTTGCAGAAGAAAATCTGCGAACAGCATGAAAAGGAATGCAAGTACACCGTATGCAAACCAGTGCAAGAAACTTGCATCAAGGAAGTTAAATGTGTACAGAACAAGAAGGTTATTGAAAATTGCGTGAAAGAAGTTAAGTGTGTTGAATACAAGAATGTACAGGAAACGGTTGAAAAAGAAATCGTTAAAACTGTATGGAAGCCTGTTGAAACCACCAAGACTGTTTCCCGCAGGGTTGGTCAATGGGTTGTAGAAAACTACACCATCCCCGCTTCCACCAAAACCCAGTGGGTTCGTTCACCTAGTGAATCGGTGTTTGATCCTGCTACTTGCCGTACTGTTTGCAAACCAGGCAAGTTAAGCCGTGTTTGCTGCGAAGTTCCTGCTAAGGATTGCTGCCGCAAGGTGTTCAAAGTCAACACCGTTTGCGAACAAGTTACTTGCAAATCTTTTGTAAGGGAATGTGTTCGTGAAAAAGTTCCAGTAACCGTATGCAAGAAAGTCGCTGTTTGCACTGTAAAGAAGGTTCCTTACACAGTATGCAAGATTGTTCCTGAAACCATTATCAAGAAAGTTCCTTACACGGTTACTAGGATGGTTCCTGAAACCATTGTAAAGAAAGTTCCTTATACCGTCAGCAAGACCATTCGTGGTGCTTATGTTGATGGCAAGGGTGCTGGCCACGGCGAAGCTGGTTCTGATGCTGCTGATGCTAAGAATGGTAATGCCAATGGTAATGGCGAAGGCAAAAATGGCAACAACGGTAAGGGTTCCAATGGTAATGCAGGCAACGATGCAGGCAAACCTTGGACCTTCACTGAAGGTGCAACTTTTGACAAAACCTACACTACCACTTCTACCAAGATGGTTCGTGAAACCCAAGTTAAGAAAGTTCCTTACACTGTCTACAAGACTGTGACTGAGGAAGCGGTAAAGAAGGTTCCTTACACTGTAGTCAAGATGGTTCCTGAAACCGTCAAGAAGATGGTGCCTGTAACCGTGACCGAAATGGAAACCACGAAGTGCGTAAAGAAAGTTCCTTACAAGGTTTGCCGAACTGAAACCGTAACCGTATGCAAAAGAGTTCCTGAAACTGTTTGCAAGATGGTGCCCTACACGGTTAATGTAAAGGTTCCTTATAAGGTAACCGAATGCGTACCAGTAACCGTATGCAAGAGGGTTAAAGTAGATCCTTGCGACAACGGCAAGTGTGGCAAGAACGATTGCGATCCTTGCAAGGAAAAGCTCCTTGATAAGATTTTCCGCAACCGCCTTTGCTGCAAGAATCCTTGCGAAGATGTTTGTGCTCCAGCTAAAGGCGAGGCAAAACCTGCCAAGTAATAGCTGAGAGTTAAAAAATAAGACCGGCTCTTGGAATGATTCCAGGGGCCGGTTTTTTTATTCCCATACCTGCAATTATCATCGATCCCATTTTTGATAGGGTGTATTCTTCAATTTCTATGGTTACAATGTGGTAAAGCTGTGCCTAAAGCAATTGGCAAGCCAGTCAACGCCCTAGGGGAATTTGTGATGTCGATTAGAGTAGTTAGCTTTTTGTTGATGTTAAGTTTGGCCCTGCAATTGGGCTGTACCCAAGAAAAAGAACCCCCTGCAGTAAAGCCCCTTTCCAATGGTTCTAATAAGGTGGAAGCCAAGAAGGTTCCTGTGGGGCCCAATATTCTTTTTGAAGTTGATGGCGAAACGAGAAAAGTCTGGGTCAGTGCAGAGGTTTGTAGAACCATGGGGCCTTTGGAACAATTGCTTTGCAGGAAAGGAACCAAAGAGCATGAATCTATTCTTTTTGCAGATATTGATGCCCGCGACTTGCACAAAGCCCTAATGCTTGCGAGGGGAGAGCCTGGGTCGCCCGTATCTTTCCACCCAGAATATAAAGCTGCAACGGGTTCTGTAATTCGCATCACGCTGGTGTTTGAAAAAGATGGCAAGAAACTTATCCTGCCCGCACAGGATTGGGTGCGCGATACCAAATCAGGCAAGGCGTTGGTTCATGATTGGGTTTTTGCAGGTAGCAGATTTGTTCCCGATCCACTCAATAAAGAAAAGCCTCCAATTTATCTTGCAAACGAAGGCGATGTTATCTGTGTCAGCAATTTTGAATCAGCTTTGCTGGATCTTCCCATTGAAAGTAGTAAGCAGAATGCTGAGGTGCAATTTGAGGCCTTTACAGAGAATATTCCACCCGATGGCACCAAGGTTGCTGTATGTCTTGAAGTGATCCCGCCCAAAACAAAAAAACCCTAATTGATTGTTTTTGTTGCATTTGGTTTTGCTTAAGGGTAAACCAAGGTAGTTGTATTTAATGTGACTTCGGTCACCAAGGTTATATCCCACCGATTCAGGAACCTCAAGATGAACAGCAAACTTAAGTTGACTCGTCGTAGTGCTATCAAAACCATGGGTTTAGCGCTTACTGCGCCCATGGTTTTCAAACGATTTACCCAAGCTGCACCCAGCGAAACCCTAATGCACGCAAGTTTTGGTGCAGGTGGTATGGCCCGTTCTGATATCAGCGCTCTTTCAGCAAGCAAAAATTTGAAACTAGTTGCAGTGGCAGATGTTGATAAATCGCGCCTAGAGGAATTGAAGAAATTTTTTCCCGATGTGAAAGTGTATACCGATTGGCGTGAGTTGTTAGATAAAGAAAAAGGCTTGAATTCTGCCAATATCTCTACCCCGGATCATATGCACGCACCTATCACTATGCGCGCAATGCAACAGGGTTTGAATGTCTATACGCAAAAACCTTTAACGCAATCCATTTATGAATCGCGTCAGCTTACCAAGGTTGCTGCAGAGAAAAAACTTGTAACGCAAATGGGTATTCAGATTCATTCGCACGAAGTTCATAAGACTGTGGTGAATGCAATCCAGACTGGCGTTGTAGGCAAAGTGAAGGAAATTTATAGCTGGAGTGGCAAACAGTGGGGAGATAATAATCCTCGTCCAGAAAAAACAGATCCCGTTCCCGCTTCCCTAGATTGGAAAGGCTGGCTCGGGGTTGCAGCAGAACGCCCCTATATCAACGGTTATTATCATCCAGGTAATTGGCGTAAACGATTAGATTTCGGTACCGGAACTTTTGGCGATATGGGTTGCCATATTCTTGACCCCGTTTTTAGCGCTGTTGCTTTGACTGCCCCCACTTCGGTTGTCTGTTTACAAGGTAGCACCGGTGCCGATAGTTGGGGCCTTGATAATCAAGTTAAGTACTCCTTCCCCGGTACTAAATTTACCACTGATATCATCACGCTAAACTGGTTTGATGGCAAGCTACGCCCTGCACGCGAGATCCAAGCTTTGCTTGGTACAACCAAGCTCTCGGATCAGGGATCCATTTATATTGGTACCGCGGGCGTTTTGTATTCCCCTTATATTGGAGCGCCTACTGTTTATCTTGATGGGAAACAGGTTGAAGCCAAAATCACCAAGATTCCTGGGGATAACCATTACCTTCAGTGGGTGGAAGCTTGTAGGGGCAATGGCGCTGCTTCTGCGCCCTTTAGTTATTCTGGGCCAATGACTGAGTCGGTTTTATTGGGGACCATGTCAACAAGATTTCCAAAACAAGAACTGATTTGGGATGCGGAAAAAATGGAGATAACCAACTTCAAGGGGGCTAACCAGTTTGTTCGTAAAACTTACAGCAAGGGTTATGAAGTGGAAGGTTTATAAGTGATTTGTTGGTCAAACGCAAAGGGTCCCTTGTAATCAAG